>Ga0100380_10000545_pt1 | contig 42037 bp, 37 predicted proteins | sample CryGeymeta201504_FD_80417 | JGI IMG/M metagenome (GOLD analysis project Ga0100380, IMG submission 80417) | Groundwater microbial communities from Crystal Geyser aquifers in Utah, USA - Crystal Geyser metaG 2015-04 | ecosystem: Environmental > Aquatic > Deep subsurface > Groundwater | place... | reverse complement strand
TCGGCACGCATTTTTATTTGGTTAGCGCTTTCTTCACCCGAAACGTATAGGATTTTCTTGGTTTGATAATTCAGCCCAAGCTGCAAGAGCAAGGTAGATTTACCAATGCCAGGATCACCGCCAATTAAGATTACACTTCCTGGAACGATGCCACCACCAAGCACACGTGTTAATTCTTCGTCAGGCAAGGGAATGCGTTCTGCGTCATCGGCCTTTACTTGCGTGATTGGAATGGGCTTTTTAGTCAACGAATCAGCGAAATTTCTTCGCGAACCCGTCTTATTTTCTTTAAAAATTACTTCCTCAATCAGCGAGTTCCACTCACCACACGAAGAGCATTTTCCCATCCATTTCGGAAACTGTGAGCCACATGATTGGCAAACGAAAGCGGTTTTGGTTTTGGCCATGTGGCAAAGGAAAGAAAAGGCTTGCTATCAAGGAACATGAAACCCTTGAAGAGTTTTGAACTCTTTAAGGATTGATCGGACTTTTACAGACCAAAACTCACAAATCAACAAAGTTTGGTCTTATCAGATTTTCTATTTTCACAGACCAAACTTCAATTTTTGACAAAGTTTGGTCTTATAAATGGATGCCATGAAACAAATATTACGGCAAGATTATTTGAACACACTCATTGGGTTAAAAGATAAAAACCTGATTAAAATGCTCACAGGTGTGAGGCGTTGCGGAAAGAGCACCGTAATGCGAATGTTTTGTGATTACCTCAAAACTCAAGATGTACAAGACAGTCAAATCGTTTTCATGAATTTTGAAGATTTTGAAAATCATAGATGGTTGGATGATTTGGATGGGTTGTATTATCACATTCTAAATCAGCTTGATTTATCTAAACCCAACTATGTGTTTTTAGATGAAGTACAAAATGTAACCGAGTTCGAACGTTTGGTAGACGGCTTGTATGTGAAACCTAACATAGATGTTTATGTCACTGGTTCAAATGCCTATTTATTAAGTAGTGAACTTGGCACATTGCTGACCGGAAGGTATTATACCATTCATATTCTACCTTTTTCATTCAAAGAATATCTATTAACACAAGCGGACATATCTAGAACAGATTTGCTCTTCACGAAATATATGCAGAATGGAGGCTTGCCTGGGGCCATTGAATTACCGGAAGCAAACATTCGTGCTTATGTGAAAGGTGTTATTGAAAACATTATCCAAAAAGATGTTCTAGTTCGGCATAACTGGCAAAATCAGGAATATTTTAACAAAACAACTGCCTTTCTATTTGATGCCATCGGGTCAACCATTTCTCCAAAAAAAATTACCAATACGTTACAATCATCTGGCGTTAAAATTTCTCACAATACCATTGGAAACTATCTAGATGCTCTAACAGAATGCTATTTATTCTATAAAGTGAAGCGTTTTGATGTAAAAGACAGGCAACTCTTGATGACGCAAGAAAAATACTACAGCGTTGACTTGGGTTTCAAGAGGTTTTTTCTTGGAGAAAAAGCCAGTCTTGACCTAGGTCATAACTTAGAAAACATTGTTTATTTAGAACTTATTAGACGAGGTAATGAAGTACATATCGGCAAGGCAAAGGATACCGAGGTTGATTTTGTTGTGAATACACCACAAAACGACAGAGAATACTATCAAGTAGCTTGGAGCACAAAGGAAGAATCGGTTTGGGAAAGAGAAATCCGACCTTTTGAACTCATCAAAGATTACAACAAACGCACGCTGTTAACCATGGATATTGAACCTGAAAGCTCTTATAAGGGGATACAAAAGACAAATGTAATTGATTGGTTGTTAAAAGACTAGCTCTGATACTTGTCTTTAGCAAACTCTACTGATTAGTTACTTTAATCTTAAACCACAATATTTTCAGGAACTGTGAGCCACACGATTGGCAAACGAAAGCGGTTTTGGTTTTGGCCATGTGGCAAAGGAAAGAAAAGGCTTGCTATGTTGGAAAAAGAAACCCTAGAAGAGTTTGAAACTCTTCTAGGGTTGGATTCTTTATTTGAGGTTTGCATCAGGATAATGCCGTTTAAATTCATTTTCAAATTCTGGTAGGACAAACCAGTTAAAGCGAGTCCTTTGGAAAATTAATATCTCCTTTTGTTCATAAGCCTCTTCTACCTCTGTAAACCACCTCCAGCCATTTATGTCAGAATGATTTGGATGTCTTGCATCATACAAATCAGAATGGACTGTCGCTTCAATCCATCTTCCATCGTTATTCTCAATATCTTCTAATAATTCCTGAAATCTACTCATCTTTAGAAACAATTTTGCCATTGAGTACCATCGTAAACGCGAAGTTTATTTGTGGTATTATCAAAATACATGTCTCCCTTTGATGGATTAGAAGGTGCAGAATTAAGAGGTTCCATTCTGAAAGCACCATTAACATGAAGTATCCTTTCAGGGACGGAAGTACCAATACCCAACATTCCACTACCAAGGCAAAAAAATGAGCTTGCCCCATCAACTCCGATACTCGCATTGGTAGCTGTCGTGCCATTTCCATTTAGAAAGTTCACTCTCTTCACCCCACCAGTATTGGTGTGACGAAAAAAACGAATTGAGACATCTCCTCCATTATTTGGAGGATGCACATCATATTCGTAAACGGAGTTATTAGTTCCCGTCCCAATCAACACTCTTTGACTTGCTATTAAGGCTCCTGATGTATCTATTACGTTGAAGAAATAATCTCCTGTATTAACCTGTGCGTTAAATTTTGGCGCGAAAAACATAGTTCCACTCTCAATCGAATCTGCTGCATACACTTTATAATTGGTCATCAAATCTGGGTTTTGAACAGCGTCTTGATACCCTCCAAGCTCCCATACTCTAATATCATTCAGGTCAATCGAGGATGCAATATTTCCTGCTTCATCTTCTATAAATAACGTATCATATTCTTGAGCAAGAGAAAATGTTTCATATGTAGAAAGTTTAAGTCTTTGTCTTTCCGTATCACTTACCGAAGAAGAATTTGACTTTTCCGCATACTTCGCATAAGGAACAGAAAGCAACTCAACCGTTCCCATTTCTATGAAATTATCTCCACCTTCCTTGTCAAATTCAATTTTCAAAAAATGAGATGAACCACCCCATTCGATCATAGAAAAATCACCTTGAACGAGCTGTCCTCGGCCAATATCAAAATTGACTAAACCAATGTTTGAGGTAGTTTCTTGATGCGTCTCCGTGAATATTGAATTTCCTGAAGGTGAATCCTCTAAAACACTCAGTCTGAACTTTACGAGTTGGTTGGCTATAATTCCTCCTGTTGCATTTCTAACAACAGTTTGGTATTTAAATGCGTCAGGTGCTTGAGAGTAAGAGAAAATAGAACATAAACTGAGCGCTAGAATTGAAAAGTACTTTTTCATTGCTTGATGATTTTATAGGTATTCGTTTTGCTGTTGATTGTAATTCTCAGCAGATAAGTTGCAGATGGAAATGAAGACAAATCGAGCAGTTGTATATCATTCCTCGTGGTCAATATTGCACCTTTCAGATCTAGCAGTTCAAGCGAAAAAGTTTGATCAGAAATGATGTTTACAGAACTCGCTGTTGGGTTAGGAAAAACCCTTAAGTCGAATTCTGGATATTCTAAAATTGATGTAAGAGTGATTTCTGGTTGCTCGAAGCCTTGTGTGAGCATGACATCAGAATTTGACATAGTTTCAATTATTGGCTCACAGATACTGTAATCCAATGACACCTCTGAGTTTAACATGCTACCTCCCGCAGACGTAACTATTGAAGGGCTTAATGATTGACCGTGCAAAGTGTTAAACACTAAAAGCAGAAGCAATAAAACTGTTCTTTTCATGTGACAAGATTAGAATCGATTAGGTTCACAACCCCAGCCCAAACAGGCCCATTTCACACTTCTGGCTTAACAGCGATGTTTGCGCCTACTTTTGAATAATGCTCGGATTGATTGCGCAACTAGTTTCTTCTTTCAGTTTTGGAATTTCTAACGTAGTCTGGAAATCACCACTTTCAAGGTCGCCTCAAATCGTTCTAATCTTATGGAGAACGGTAATCACTTGCGCGCTATTTGGAGCAATTCTACTAGTCACTGGAGAGCAATTCGTAGATATAAAAATGATTCTTCTGGCTTGGTTATTAAGCTCGTTGAGCTTTGGTGGATTATACTTCTTTACCAAAGCCTTAAAACACGAAGATGCCGGAATAGTAAGCACCATCACATCGTTTTCTTACTTAATCGGGGTGCTTACATCAGTTTTTATCATTGGTGAATCAATCCGATTAATCCATCTTTTTTCTTTGGCTTTTTTCATCATCTCAACTGCGCTTCTCAGTCATTCAAAAGGCTACTTCAAACTTACCAAGGGCATTAAATATGCCTTATTCGCTGCCTTGATTTGGGGCACAACGCTAACACTAATGTCCATTCCAGCTAAGGAAATAGGGTTTCTACAATCATCGTTTATTACCGAACTCAGCATTGTGATTATTTGTTTGTCTCTATGCTTGAAACAGAAATCTAGTTTTCATCTCATGCAGCCTCTTGTCCAAGAGTTTCGATTTATTGTAACACTTTCAATATTAGCGGCCATTGGTTTAATGGCTATGTATTTTGCGTTTGAGAAAATTGAAACTTATAAGGTTGTTTTGATTTCTTCGCTCAGTCATATGGTTTCTATTGTATTCTCAAGGCTTTTGAATGATGAAAAAATCACATTAAGATTAATCTCAGCTGGCCTTTTAGCTTCATTTGGGATTGTAATTTTCGTTTTGGATGAACTGGGATAAGCTAAAAAAAGAAGTAGAGTTGGAGCTCGGAAAAAGAGTTCAGACTAAAAATGACTGCGCCCAGCTTCGCATCAGTATTTATTCTAAAACAGGGGTTCTCATTGGCTTGAATACTTTAAGGAGAGTGTTTGGTTTACTTCCATCAAATCATGCTTTCAGAAAAGATATTTTAAACGGCTTGGCAAAGTATATCGGCTATGAAACGATTGAAAACTACATTTCCAACACAAAAAGTGAGTTTGAAAGCAATACCTTTTCTCTTCCATATTTAATCAGTCTACATATTGATCAACAGCTAAAAGAGTTGAAGAGCTTGAAAACTGAAAAACTTTTAGTGACATTGCTGTCTGACTTAGTGCTGTTTCACAGTACAAAATCAAGCTTTAAAAAATTTTTATTTTTCATTTTCAATCACCCCAAGATTTGGACTACAAAATGGTTGAGGCTTGAGAGATATCAGCTCATTCAATTAATCGGAATAAGCTTTTATAATCTTAATGAAGCTAAACAAGAAGAGGTTTTATCCTTGTTAAAGGAATGCGAGTTTCTACATGAATTTTTTCATCATTTCCCAAATCAAAACAACCTTCCATTGTTTGCCAAATGGGTGTCCAAGTTTTATCAAGACTCAGAATCCGCTGGGCATGCCTTCAAACAGTTGATTTTAGCCAAACAAGCATTTAACGAAAAGTCAGAAAGAGAAATAGCCAAGGTTTTAACGGCTTTTGTTTATGATGACATCAAACTTCTCCACCCATTGCTCTTGGGAAGATATTTTGAACTGCAAATACTTCACAAAGATTCTAACTCAATTCACCGCTTTGTAACGGAGTTGATTCGTGCGTTTCACATGATTGAAGAAGAGTTAGAACTCGATTTAAACAGGCAGTTACTCCTAATATATCCATTTGGAGCTCTTTTAAGGATAGGTCGGTCAGATCTTATTTCGCAAATTATGGAAGAGCTTGAGTGGAAACACCCCTTGGTTTCAGACTTCTGGATCGGAAACAGTAATAATCATTTTAAAATATTCATATGCGCTGCTTTGATTCATCAGAAAAAGCTAGAGGAGGCTCGTCTTCTTCTATCCGGGATAAATGAGAAGGAGTTTCCTCGATTTGAGAGTGAATTGCAGAAAGAGCACCTTAATGTAGTTCAGCAATTGATGTAGCTCACCAACCCTTCGCTTTCCAGCCAAGGACAAACTTGCTTCCCTCGCCTACTTCAGATTCTACACGAATTTGGGAACCGTTGTTTTCTACAATTTGTTTTACAATTGATAGTCCTAAGCCCGAACTATCCTGTACCGTATCTTGATTGCCGTGGTAAAAAACTTCGAAAATGAGGTTGCGCTCATATTTCGGGATTCCTATTCCGTTGTCGGCAACATAAAATTCGAATTCGTCATGAGCCTTGGTTTCAAACCCCACGGTAACGATGGTTTCTTCCTTATCATTGAATTTGATGGCATTGCCAATCAGATTCATAAAAACTTGTTGTAAACCTATACGATCAGTATAAATAGTGGGAAAACCTGCTTGAATTTCGATACGAACTCTCTCGTGAACATTCAAGTTTTCGGATATTTCAGTCAACAATGATTGCAAATTTACCAGCTCTATTTTCTGAGTGGCTTGCGATGCTTTTGAAAAAGCTAAGATGCCATTGATCATGTTTCTCATAAAAGAAACTCTGTTCTTTATTAAACCTAAAAAGTTTTTTGCATCCCGCGGATCCTTCTGAATGTCTTCTAATTCTATTAGATGAATGAGGGATTCTACTGCATCTAAAGGAGATCTTAAATCATGCGAAACCACGCGTGCAAACCGGTCCAGCTTTTTGTTCACCTCTTTCAGTGAATTGGTTTGTTGTTCAAGCTGAAGGGTTCTTTCTTTTACTTTTTCTTCTAGTTCGGCATTGATCCTATTTAGGCGGGCATTAAACTTAAAGAGCTCCTTATTATTCTGCTCTAGAAGGAGTTCTAGCGCATCATGGTCTTTGTCAAAATCTGAATAAGCAGTATCAATTGAATCAATAAAACCTCTGTTTATTTGATTAAACTCTTGTTCTGAGAGGTATTTCTTGATCTGTCTTTTTAAAAGTCGATGTTGTAACTTATCCATTTTATTCTGAAAAAGCAGTGATGGTCATGGTTTGATTGTGAAGTTCGCACTTCATAAATTCTTCGAAAGGGGCAATTTCACCGTAAGAATAAAACCCGGTAATCAGTGTATCTGTGCCAAAACTATCGCCAACCACTTCCACCTCTTCTTCGGCCAATTGTTTTAGCACAAGTTTGCGACCTACACAGCTTATGAGAATGGCCAAGTCGTAGTTAGTATTAGGCTTGGCTGCTAGCTCAGCTGCTTTGGCCGCTCCGTTGATTAATCGGTTTACGTTGGCCTTCATTAAGCGCACATACGAGTCTTGCTTAATGTCTCCAGCAAACGTTAAGCTTTTCTCTTCTTCGTTTACACCCAAGATAGTACGCACCACCGGATCATCGTTTTCCGAAACGCGCATACTCAGCGGAAACAACAAGCCTGTTGCCGGCAATCCAGAAGCTTGATCTCCAAGGTAGGTTTTATACAAATCAAGCGCTGGTTCGTTGTCTAATTCATACAAGACATTACCCTTAGATTTTGTAACAAGACGCTCAATACCAAAGCTATCCCAACCACCCATCGACCCAAAAGAAACTTTTAAGTCATCGCTATAAAAACCAATGGCCGACACTATGTGAGATTCCACTTTTCCGCACGGATTGAGCACTACCGTTTTTACGAAAGCTGCTCCATCGCCAGCCAAACCACCTGTTACTGAAACATGGTCGCCAAGTGCATCACGCAATCCTTTCACCAATTCAGTTCCGTTTACGTTTAACCCGTCAGAAAAGACCATCACATGTTTCAGTTTATCTTTTGAAAGCTCGTTTCCAAGCGTTTTTCCTGTTTCAAAAGAATCCGAACTATTATCAACCGATTGGCAAAAGGATCGTACTGTAGTCTTTTCAAATTGAATAGCTGTAATGGTCAAAGAATCATCACTTACGTTGCCATTCGTAATTTCTCCGGCCGTTGAGCAACCTGCAAATGTCACTCTGGGAAAATTTTCTCTGATTTCGAAAAACAAGTTCTGATTTTCTAAAATAGAGCGGTTACCAAAAACAAGAATGAGCCCAGGCTCAATATCAAAAGCAGGAGCCATTAATTCTTCTCCTCTTCTGAAAGTGAATTGTTGAGTAATCATGATAGATTATACTGCTAAACCATAAAAAAATTACCCTTTGATACTAATTTAGAAGCGCTCTTAGATTCGAGCAATAAACAACTTTAAATGAATGAGTTAAGTAGTTTTACTCACCGAAAAAATCATTCAATTCATTATTCAACTCTTCGGCTTGGCCGGCTTGATATTCCGAATTTGAGGTATTAACCTTCAGGGCAGAGAAATCTGAGGTCGCATCATGATCTTCAACCACTTTCACATAGGGAAGTGTTTTCAAAAAGGCTAAGAAAGTGGAGACTTTATCATCATCTACATCAATGGTAATGCGTGTCATAATCTCAAAGTTAGCGAAATTGAATTTTGTGCTTCTCGACTAACTTTTCTAAAGTTCAGAACTTTAGAAAAGCTGCTGGACTTCATTACCCCAGCATCGTCACCGCTCTTTTAAGAGCAGCAACAAATTGATCAATTTCTTCTTTGGTGTTGTAGACTGCAAATGAAGCGCGCACCGTTCCTGGAATTTGGTAATAATCCATCAAAGGTTGGGTGCAATGATGACCTGTGCGAACGGCCACGCCAAGTTGATCCAGCAATGTTCCTAAATCATAAGGGTGAATGTCGCCCACCAAAAATGAAACCAACGAAGCTTTCTTTTCGGCTTGACCAATAAATCGTATGCCTTCTATTTCAGACAGCTTTTCGGTGGCATAATCGAGTAGCTCATTTTCCCAAGCAGCGATGTTCTCAATTCCGATTTGGTTCATCCAATCTATGGCCGCTCCAAATGCAATGGTGTCGGCAATGTTTGGTGTTCCTGCCTCAAATTTGAAAGGCAATTCATTGAACGTGGTGTCTTCGAAAGTGCAGGTATCAATCATTTCGCCACCGCCTTGGTAAGGTGGCATATCATTCAGCCATTCTTCTTTTCCATACAACACGCCAATACCGGTTGGCCCATACATTTTATGCGAAGAAAAACAGTAAAAGTCAGCGTCTAAATCCTGCACATCAATCTTCATGTGCGGACAGCTTTGAGCGCCATCTATCAAAACAGCTGCCGCCACTTTGTGTGCCTTCGCGATGATTTCTTCCACAGGATTAATCGTTCCTAAGGTGTTGCTTACATGATTGATAGCCACCATGCGCGTTTTGCCTGTGAGCAATTCATCAAAACGATCCATTATGATTTGGCCTTTTTCATCCAACGGAATCACCTTCAGAATAGCACCTGTTTCTTCACATGCCATTTGCCAAGGCACAATGTTGCTGTGGTGCTCCATGGCAGAAATCAACACTTCGTCTCCTTCTTCTAAAAAGATTTTGAAGGAGCTTGCCACCAAATTGATTGCTTCCGTAGTTCCTCTTGTGAAAATGACTTCGTACTCGTGTTTTGCGTTTACAAAAGCTTGTGTTTTTTTTCTAACATCTTCAAACTGATCGGTAGCACGCTGGCTAAGTGTATGCACTCCACGGTGCACATTCGCATGATCTTTTGAATAATAATTCACCAAAGCATCAATCACCGCTTGAGGTTTTTGAGACGAAGCACCATTATCAAAATAAATCAATGGTTTGCCGTTTATTTCTTGGTGAAGAATTGGGAATTGAGCGCGTATGTTTTGAATATCGATCATGTTTGATAAACAGCTTAATTATGTCTTAGTTCTAATAAAAAGAGAGGTCAAAACTAACCTCTCTTTATTTCTTGTTCCGCGAAAAATGTCACACAACTTTTCTCGCAATTAGTTACTCATTTTCTTTTCAACCCAATGCTCGATGTAAGCTTTTACGGCATCATTATCCACCATCTCGATCACATCAGAAGCAAATGCATTCAAGAGCAATTTGGTTGCATCCATCTTGCCTAAGCCTCGGCTTTGCAAGTAAAACATTGCTTCTTCATCTAATTGACCAATGGTGCAACCATGCGAGCATTTCACATCATCCGCATATATCTCCAGTTCTGGCTTGGTGTTTACCGAAGCTTTGTCTGTCAACAAAATATTCTGATTGCTTTGGAAAGCATTGGTTTGTTGCGCATCGCGATGCACCATGATTTTTCCGTTGAAAACACCTGTGCTACGGTCGGTCATCACGCCTTTATAAAGCTCATTGCTATTACAGTTTGGCACTTGGTGATCTGCGTACGTGTGATTGTCCACATGCTGATTTCCGCTGGTGAAATACAATCCGTTCAAGTTGCTTTCGCATCCTTCGCCCGTGATCGCAAAATTGAGGTTGTTTCTAACCAAAGCACCGCTCAAAGTCACGGTCAATACAGAAAATGTGCTGCTTCCTTTTTGAACGATGTGCGTGCTATTTACTTGATTAGACTCATCGCCTTCTTCTTGCAACAAATACATTTTTCCATGTGATCCAGCTTCTGCTACAACTTCTGTAACCGCATTGGTAAATGAACCTGAATTGGCGCTTCCAGAAAAGTGGTTTACTATTTCCACTTTCGCGTTTTCACCCACCAAAATCAAGTTTCTGGTTTGCGAAGCTTGCTGCTCTCCTCTGCAGATATTAAGAATATAAACAGGCTTTTCAATCACGGCATTCTTAGCTACTTTGATAAAAATTCCATCTTGAAAATAGGCGGTATTTAGTGCTGTGAAAGCGTTAGATTTTGAATCGATATAGTTACCCAAATGCTCTAGTGCAAGAGACTTATCATCGCCTTCAAGTGAAGCAATCGATTGCATAGAAAGACCAGAAACTGACTCTTTGATTGAATGGTCAGCACTAAAGATACCATTTACAAAGACGATTAGATGCGCTTCTAAATCAGGAATTGTCAATCCTGATAAATCTACTGCAGAAAGTCCGTTTTGATTGTAGCTTGCCGAAACCAACCTAGCCACTCTAGTATATTTCCAATACTCATCACGCGTAGTTGGAAAGTCAAGTCCATTATGAATGGCTGCGCGCGCATCGCCTTGCAGCGGAAACTGTGCAGGAATATGATCGAACTGTTCTAAAAATGAAAGTTTGTCAGACATGTTTTCGCTTTAAACAGATTCTACTTCTTCAATGATCCAATCGTATCCTTTTTCTTCTAGTTCTAGGGCCAACGATTTATCACCAGATTTCACAATACGGCCATTGTACAAAACATGCACAAAATCTGGAACGATGTAATCTAGCAACCTTTGGTAGTGTGTAATCACAATAAACGAACGATCTGCTGCGCGAAGCTTATTAACTCCGTTTGCAACAATCTTAAGTGCATCAATGTCAAGTCCTGAATCGGTTTCATCTAAGATGCCCAATTTCGGTTCAAGCATCGCCATTTGAAAGATCTCATTGCGCTTCTTTTCACCGCCCGAAAAACCTTCGTTAACCGCGCGATTTGCAAGGTTTTCTTTCAATTCAACCATGGCTTGTTTTTCTCGCACCATCATCATAAAGTCTTTAGCAGAAATATCTTCTTGGCCATGATGCGCGCGCTTGGCATTGATCGCTGCTTTCAAGAAATTGATGTTGCTCACACCTGGAATTTCAACCGGATATTGAAATGCGAGAAACAAACCCTCACGACTTCTCTCTTCTGGAGCCATCTCCAAAAGGTCTTTTCCTAGAAAAGTTACTTCACCTGCTTCTACTTCGTATTCTTCGCGGCCAGCCAACACAGACGAAAGCGTGCTTTTACCACTTCCGTTAGGGCCCATAATTGCATGCACCTCGCCTGGCTTTATTTCAAGGTCAATACCTTTTAGTATTTGATTGCCTTCTATCGAGGCTTTTAATCCGCTGATTTTTAAGAAATCACTCATCTCTAATTATTCTGAATTGGCCGGTGGCCGAGTTGATGTTTTTAATTAACCTACGCTTCCTTCAAGGGAAATACTCAATAATTTTTGTGCTTCTACTGCAAACTCCATAGGGAGCTTATTCAATACTTCTTTGGCATATCCGTTCACAATCAAGCTCACGGCCTTTTCTTCATCTATTCCTCTTTGCAGGCAATAGAAAATCTGGTCTTCACCAATTTTTGAAGTGGTAGCCTCATGCTCAATTTTAGAAGAGCTGTTTTGATTTTCGATGTATGGAAATGTGTGTGCTCCACAATTGCTACCGAGCAATAAAGAATCGCACTGGCTAAAGTTTCTGGCGTTAGTAGCGTTTGGTAAAACCTTCACTAATCCACGATAGCTATTGTTGCTTTTTCCTGCCGAAATACCTTTTGAAATAATCGTGCTCTTGGTGTTTTTACCAATATGAATCATCTTGGTTCCTGTGTCTGCTTGCTGATAATTATTAGTTACAGCAACAGAATAAAACTCACCGACTGAATTATCACCTTTAAGAATACAACTTGGATATTTCCATGTAATAGCGCTTCCGGTTTCTACTTGCGTCCAGCTTATTTTCGAGTTTCTGCCTTCACACAAACCTCGTTTTGTAACAAAATTGTAGATACCGCCTTTACCTTCTTCGTTTCCAGGATACCAGTTTTGTACGGTACTGTATTTTATTTCCGCATCATCCATGGCAACCAACTCAACCACTGCAGCGTGCAGTTGGTTTTCATCGCGCATTGGCGCAGTGCATCCTTCTAAGTAACTCACATAGCTTCCACTATCAGCAACTACAAGTGTTCTTTCAAACTGCCCGGTTTGCGCATCGTTGATTCTGAAATAGGTGCTCAACTCCATTGGGCAACGAACGCCTTTTGGTATGTAGCAAAAAGAACCATCTGTAAATACCGCTGCATTTAATGCCGCATAGAAGTTGTCGTTAGTTGGAACAACAGAACCCATGTATTTTTTAATCAGTTCTGGGTGCTCTTTTACCGCTTCTGAGAAAGAACAAAAGATGATTCCAAGTTCGCCTAACTTTTCTTTAAAGCTTGTTGCAACGCTGACGCTATCTACAACCACATCTACAGCCACTCCAACCAATCGCTTCTGTTCATCCACAGAAATTCCTAGTTTGTCATACATGGATTTCAACTCCGGATCAACTTCATCCAAGCTATTAAGCTGTTTCTTCGGTTTTGGCGCAGAGTAATAATACAAGTCTTGAAAATCAACTGGTGGATGATGAATATGTGCCCATTTAGGCTCCTTCATTTCTTGCCAAACCTTGAATGCTTTGAGTCTATAGTCAAGCAACCATTCTGGTTCGTTTTTCTTAGCAGAAATAAGGCGAATGATGTCTTCATTCAATCCTTTTGGCGCTTTGTCACTTTCAAAATTTGAAACAAAGCCGAACTCGTATTTCTTACTTTTAAGTTCTTCTGCTAATTCTGTTTCTGTATATGCCATTGCATCAGTTATTAGTCACTAGTAATTAGTTTGTAGTGATCAAATGTTTGGGGTTGTTAGATAGAGAAACTTTCGCCACAACCGCATGTGCGGCTGGCGTTTGGATTGATGAAGGAAAAGCCTTTACCATTGAGGCCGCCTGCAAAATCAAGCTCAGTACCTACCAAGTATAAAAAGCTCTTTTTGTCAACCACGATTTTCACACCCTTGTCTTCAAACACTTTATCGTCATCTTTAAGCTCGGTGTCAAAATCCATCACGTATGACAATCCTGAGCAACCACCGCCCTTCACACCAACGCGAATAAAAGCTTCTTGAGACACGGAGTCATCGCCTTTAAGCTTGGCCACTTGTGCTTTTGCATTTTCGCTTACTGTAATCATTGCGCTAAAACAATTGGTTTATTGATTGAGTTCAATTCTATTTAGATTTAATCTAAATAGATGAAAAATTTTGCGCAAAAATACCTGAAAAAGGGGATGTATACAAGTTTTGGATTGATTAATACACCTCAGCTCCAAACTTGAGTTTGAATCTTCTACGAATAAAGTAGGTTGAGAGATAGAGAAAAGGCGTGTCAAGCAGCGCTATCAAGGCTTTAAAGGTCCAACCTGAAACAATATATGCTCCGATGGTTGGCCAAGGCAACTCACCTGCAAAAAGCACAAGAATAACTAGGGTTGTATCAACCAATTGCGACAAAACAGTTGATGCATTGTTTCGCAGCCACAAGTACTTTCCTTTGGTAAGGTTTTTCCAAAAATGGAAAAGCTTTACATCTACATATTGCGCTAAGGTGTACGCAATCATAGAAGACATGATCACTCGCCATGAGTTGCCATAAGCTGTTTGGTAAAGTGAATCTGACACAGGAGATGATTCGGTGGCAGGAAACAAGCTTCCCATCCAGAGAATAAACATAGTAAAGACAAGTGCACCAAAACCAGCAAAAACAACTTTATTGGTCTTTTTCTGTCCGTAGATTTCAGATAAAATATCGGTAATGAGAAAAGTGATGGGGTATGGCAAAACTCCCGCGCTGATGGTAAAAACAAAGCCAGGAATGCCAAAGTCTACGGTTACGAATTTGTTCGCAATAAGATTGCAAACAACCAACGCTGTAATAAACAGCGATGCAAGAATTAAATAAAGGTAATCGGCTTCAGCCTTTAAGTTTTTGTTCATGAATAAGCGAAAGTGCTAAACTAAAGTTTTAGCCCCATAACACATACATCGTCAACCTGTTCAAGATCTCCTTTCCAACCCACAAAATATTCTGATAAAAAGTCTTTTTGCCCATCTAAAATCATCTGATCTTGGGCCAAAGTGAGTATTTGCTTGAACAATGAATATTTCATTTTCTTACCGCGCTTACCACCAAATTGATCGGCAAATCCATCACTAAAAATATAAATCACATCACCTTGAGTAAGCTGAATACTGTGATTGATAAAAGGCTTGGCGCCACTAAATTGCCCTACAGGTTGCTTATCTCCTTTTACTTCATAAATCGAACAATTACTGCCTTCTATCTCGGTTTGTTTGAATTGATCATGATCAATTATCCTGTCCGTAAGCAACCACAATGGGCTTTGTGCGCCAGCAAATTCAAGAACCCTCGAGTTTTTATCAAACTTACAAAGTGCTATATCCATTCCATCCATAACACTTTCTTCGCCTTGAGCTATTTGTTCAATGACATAAACTCTAGTAAGATCAAGGAGTTTTGATGGTTCCACATCACCCAATTCGCGAATCGCTCTGTTCAGCGCATTATGACAAATAACACTCATCATCGCCCCAGGAACGCCATGTCCTGTGCAATCTGCAACAGCGAAGTACAGACATTCGTTCTCTTCTCTAATCCAGAAAAAATCACCCGCAACCACATCTTTAGGTTCGTACATCACAAAAGCCTGATCAAAGTAATTCTTAAGCATTGTGGAAGACGGCAACATCGCATTCTGTATGCGTTTTGCGTAGCTTATTGAATCCTGCACTTCAAGATTTCTTTGAAGTAGTTGCTTCGATTGCTTTTTAATAACTTCTGATTTTTGACTTACTAACTTAGTGAGCGTTCGCTGTCTGAAATATCCGTAAACAGCGAGAAACAGAGATAGCGTAATACAGCCTAAAGCAATGCCAATCCACAGATTTGTTCGCTTCAAGTTGGTAAGCAAAACATTAGTTTCTTTCAATTTATTTTCAGCTTCTATGATTTTATTTGCTGTCAAATCAAGGTTAGTCGAAACTAATTTGTATTCTTTTTCCTTCGACTCAAAACCAGCTTCTAATAATGCAAACGCTTGCTGTTTGTTTTGCAATTCTTTTCGAGAATGCATAATAGAATCTCGGCTTTGCTTCACCATGGCCTTTAGACTGCTAAGTTGCGCTTTAGAAGAAACGATGGATGCTAAAAGTAGATCCACTTCATCACTTTTTTCGTTAAGGAGGTTGTCTATTGAATCTTTCGCGAGTAGTAGCCTATCATTTGCAGCTTTTAATGCGGCTTGATTTTGAGTCAGGCTTGCCACTTTGCTTCGCTCTTCAGTGATACTTGCTTGAGCACTTGACATTGCAAGCTGCCATTCGTTTTTATTGGAGGTAATGCTCGCCATGAGTTTAACTTGATCAGAGACATTAAAGCCTCTTTTACTCATTTCGATTTCATTTATCTCAAACTTTGTTTCACCATCAAGATTTTGGAAATTAATCATCGTTTCATGAAATCCATAGCCGTTGGTAACGAGAAGCACATTGTCACCAACCATCTTCAATAATCTAGAACCATTTAGTCCAGAATTTTGGTTGACGTATAGCATGTCAACTTTGTTATTTGCAATTTCTACTAGGGAACTGGTATTCTCCAAAAATGTTAGTCTAGACTTGGCAAACAAAGGATTGACCAATTGCTCATTCACTAAATTCACGTAAAGATTATAGTCTTGGTAAACACCAACATCAATTGTATCCTTTAATTCCTTTGGCCATCCAAGTTGATTAGAGAAATCAACGATATGTTCAGACATATTTTGAGATAGTTGATTCGCTACAGCCATTCTATACTCTGTTCTCAATGAATCTATTCTAGCCCACTTATTTTTAAGATTCATCTCAGAATAAGACATCTCATTTTTGCCATTATCCCAGAATATATTCAAATAACTTGAGTCTTGAATGATAGAAGGCAACAGAAATCTACTCTCAAGCATTGAAATTGTCAATTCAAAAATTGAGTTTTTCTGATTGACTTTCTTCATGTTAACATCTCGCAAATCAAATTCAATGTATTTGTCTGCGTAGCCCTGCTGACTTGCTTGAAGCAAATATCTTTTACCAAAAGGTAGCTTAGAGTAAAAAGCGCCAGAAGGACTAACCTTTATCTCCTTGTAAATGGTGTCTTCAGTCCAAACTAACAGTTTACTTCCTGACGAAGGCTTTTCTACCGCATCAATTAGGCTTTCTGTTGTTACATAACCATTGATAGTGAGGTCAATTTGGGCTTTAAGAACTTGCGTAAATACCAGTAAAACTGATACCATTACTAGCGTCTTAACTTTGGGGTAAGTGACGTTCATCGGGGGTGATTTTAATCAAGTAGTCATCAGTTGCAAACCAATTTGCTGAAAATGTTACCATTTATCAGCTATTGGGAGGGTCTTGCAAAGTTGATGTGTTCTTAACTTGACAGTCTACTGCAAAACAAAATAAAAGTTGCAGTGAAATCCTATTTTATTGATGTAGTTCGCATAAGACAAGCGGTCATTCACATCAAAACCCTGATTACTTATCTCCATTCAACTGTTAACAACCATTGATTTTCAAAGCTTAACAGCCATCACACACACGTCATCTACCTGTTCCAAGTCACCTTTCCAGTTGATGAAATATTCAGATAGAAATTCCCTTTGTTTTTCAAGTTCATCTTGATCTTGAATCATTCCGATCAATTCCTTAAAAAGCGAGGTCTTCATTTTCTTACCGCGTTTGCCCCCAAATTGATCTGGGAAACCATCACTAAAGATGTAAATCGTATCTCCTTCCTCTAGTTTGATAGTATGATTGGAAAAGGAAGAGGATGCATAGTATTTACCCACGGGTTGTTTGTCTCCCTTAATTTCGTGCAGATACTTTCCACCGTTTGCAACACTGGTAACTAGAACTTTGGGATGCTCAATTAGCCGATTAGAAGCAATCCATACAGGATTGTGCGCACCAGCAAACTGAAGCTCTTTTGTATATTTATTGAAAGCACAGAGTGCGATATCCATTCCATCCATCACATCACCATCGCCCATGGCGATTTGTGCAATCACATATTTGCGAGTAAGACTAAGTAACTCGCTAGGAACAGGAAATTCAGCTTCTCTCAGTGCCCTATCTAGCGCATTATGACACAAAATACTCATCATAGCACCAGGAACACCATGTCCTGTGCAATCAGCCACAGCGAAATAAACAAGCTCATTGAGCTGCTTCATCCAAAAGAAATCTCCCGCTACTACGTCTTTTGGTTCAAACAAAATAAAAGATTGATCAAAGTGCTTTTCAAGAGAAGATAATTGCGGCAACATAGCCACTTGTATGCGTTTAGCATAATTTATAGAATCACTCATTTCTCTGTTTTTTTGTGCGAGTTGGGTACGTTGCATATTTAGCTTCTTAGATTTAAATCCGATTTCATCAGTTAGCACAATTTGCTTTCGATAGCCTCTATAAACAAAATAGAGCAACAACAAAATCGCGCCAAGCACAAATGCTATAATGCTACTAAATCTTTTTTGAGTGCTCAGCAAATCATCCATTTCACCCAGTTCGGTCTCGGCCATTCTAATTTCTTCTGTTTTTCGAAAAAGTGCTTCGTCAAAGGCCACTAGGTCTTGCTCTTTTTCTTCTAATGTTTTATTTGTTTCATCGAGCCATTTCTGTTTATTACGCAAAGCCATCTGAGTATTTCTTATTGCGTAATTTCTATCATCAAGCTCCAGATTCAATGTTGACAATCTCATTTCCGCTTGCTCTATACCTGAAGAAAAAGAATCAATTTTCAAATTCTTAAGCGCCAAAAGACTGTCTAAAGCATCCTGAATAGCAAGTAATTCATTGTTCTGTCTTTGAAGTTCTTCATGTTTACTTCCTATGTCTACAACTTTATCCTTTTCTTCTTTAATACTCAATTGTGCATTCATCAACGCTTTTTGCCACTCGAGCTTGTCAGAGGTTATATTGGCCATCAATAACACTGGCTCACTGGCATTAAAACCTCTCTTAGCAAGTTCAATCTGGTTTATTTCATAATTAACATGGTTACCATCAATAGTAAAATTGACCATTGACTCATTAAAACCAAAGTCAGCCGTAACAAGCAATACGTCTTTATCTAGTGAAGGAAGAAAATGTGTACCTGATAATCCTGACTGTGCATTTAAAAAAAGCACATCGAGTTTGGATTTAGCAGTTGGAACAAATGCACTTTGCGTTGACAAATACGTAACCTGAGAATTAATAAGTAGCGGATTCGTCTTCCGTTCGCGCACTAAATTGACGAAAAGTGGATAGTCTTTGTAAATACCAATATCGAAAGTATCACCAATGTCTCTTGGCCACTCTATACCTTCTTTAAAATTGGCAATCTGCTCAGATATTCGTTTGCTGGGCAAACTGTTTACAGCTTTCAAATACTCTTGACCAAGTGAATCTACCTTTTGCCATCTTCGCTGTAGCTCTTTCTCTGAATACGTTAAGCCATTATAAAAATAATCCCAAAAAACGTCAGACTGCTGTGCCGCTTCAAGCACTTCGTCTATCAGATAATCCATCTCAATTAACGAAACTGTAAGATCGAAATACTGATTTGATTTGTCAATGAGATCAGGAGTAACACCCTCTAACAAAAAGCGCACACTTTTAGTAGCATAACCCTCTTTCTCGCACCTAAGAACATAGTTCGTGCCCACTTGTAACTTTACAAAGAACGCACCTGACTTACTGATTACTGGAATGCTTTGCAAAGAATCATCCGCCCACAGCGTAAGCAATGCCTCAGAAGTTGATTTTGTTTTTTCATCTCCCAATTGTTGAGTAGCAACATAACCTGAAATAGTTATTTCGTTACCAAATGTTTGAGCATTGCCTACGCTCAAATTGAGAAGAAAAATGAGTAAAACCAAGATGCCAGCTATCATAGCGCTGTTACTGGCGAAAAGCAAAAGCAATCTCTTTGAATTAATCTCTGGTTTCAAAAGCTGACTATGTTGATGTATTGTTTGGAACAAGCTTTTAGGGCCCATTTGTGCCATCAACGAAAAGAGAAATCAAAGGTTTCCAGTATGGTCTTTTCACATATCAAAATAGGCAAAACACCTATCACCCTTGACATACAGCTAAGTTTAAGCCCAACTAAACGAGCTTATCAATCACTACCTCTTAGAAATTTTGTTGCCTGTAATATGCCGTTGACGCGAACACTTATGACGTGTAACATCATCTTCTCTTAAAGCAACATGTTTGGTTTTTCGGCCTTGCACACGGGCACGCCACATTTTAAAACTAGATTGCTTCATTTCTTTGCGCATCAACTCAATTACCTCTTGCTCTTTTAAACCAAATTGAAAATGTATGGCAGAAAATGGGGTTCGGTCTTCCCATGCCATCTCTATGATTCTATCAATATCTCGCTCAGTAAATGCTCCAGCTTGCTCCATGTTAATGCAAAAATCAAGTTTCGGTTAGATTGACTTAAACCTTGCAACCCACTTTATGTTTTATGTACGAAATGAAAAAAGAGCATCTTCCAACTAAAATATGCCTTGTTTGCCAAAGACCTTTTGCTTGGCGCAAAAAATGGCAACGCGATTGGGAAAATGTAAAATACTGCAGCGATCGATGCAGAAGATCATCTAAAGAATTATGAAAAAAAATGCCTTAATCTGGATCAGAAACGATCAACGGCTGCATGATAACGAAGCATTGGTATCAGCCTTGGCCAATTATGAAGAAGTGCTTCCCGTTTTTGTTATTGACAATAGGCTTTTTGAGCAATCGATCATAAATGAAAAAAGAGCATCAAATCGGAGGCTAAATTTCTTGGGAGAATCATTATTGAATCTTCAGTCAAATTATAAAAATATTGGTGGCAACATACTTTGCCTGCAGGGCAAAGTGGCTGAAAAAATTATTTCTGTTTGCAAGCAATTTGAGATTGACACCATTTACACTTCGGCAGAATATACTGCCGAAGAGCAAAGTGATGAACTCCTAATAATGAAAGCAGGACTTAACCTGAAGCTTTTTCATCAGAATACATTGTTACACATTGATGATCTAGATTTTGAAATAGAAAAGCTCCCAAACATATTTACAGAATTTAGAAAGCGAGTAGAAAAAGTTGGGCACTTCAGAACACCACTTCCGAAACCTTCTAAAATCAGAATTCCTGCTGGCATTGATTTTTCAGCAACGGAATTGAATATAAAAACACACTTGATTACGTCTATAGAAAACGACCCAAGGGCTGCAATCACATTTGTTGGCGGAGAAACACAAGCTTTAAAAAGACTGCATTATTATCTGTTCGAATCTAAATCAATTGCCAACTATAAAGAGACAAGAAACGAGCTGTTAGGGGAAAACTACAGCTCAAAATTCTCAGCTTGGTTGACTTTAGGTAATATTTCAGCAAGGCAAATAAAAGCTGAAATAACAATGTTTGAAGAAAACATCACGAGCAACGAAAGCACTTATTGGCTGGTTTTTGAATTGCTTTGGCGAGACTATTTCAACTTTGTGAGCTTAAAATACGGCAAGAGGATTTTTACAAAATCTGGCATCAAAAAAGTAATACAAAACAGTGATGGTCAATCTAGCACTCATTTCGAAAACTGGAAAACTGGAAAAACTGGAAATACATTTGTTGATGCCAATATGGTAGAGCTTGTAAAAACAGGTTTTATGAGTAATCGTGGCCGTCAAAATGTTGCAAGTTATTTGGTGAAAGACCTAAATGTAAACTGGCAACTAGGAGCGTCTTTTTTCGAGCATCACCTCATTGACTTTGATGCCTCAAGCAACTTTTGTAATTGGCAATACGTAGCAGGCATAGGCAACGACCCAAGAGAAAACCGATATTTCAACACCATTACTCAAGCACAGCGATATGATGCCGAAGCCATGTTCATCAAAACGTGGTTGCCCCATTTATCAAAACTTCATCCAAAAGCAGCAATTTCACCTTGGCTTTTCTATCCAAAAGAATACAAGCAACCTGTCTTTTTAAAGGAATAGACTGCACTATAGTTGGTGTGGCTCAAGTACTTTTGACACATCTTCACCCAGCTATGCAACCATTCAGTTATAACTTTTATCGATCGCTCGTGGCCAAAATTTGGCTTTCGGCACTTTTGCTAGCAAGTTTTAATTGGGCCAATGCACAACAAGCCGAGTTTAAATCCACGGCCTGTGCTCAACACGAAAAATATAGTCGGTTTGTTGAAGCTAGAGAATGTGCTCAAACCATCATAAAACACTCAAAAGACAGCATTGAACTGGCTTCGGCTTTCGCAGTCTTGGCTCGTGTGGAGGATGAGTACTTCAGTTACGAAAAAGGTGATTCACTCTTTACCCTCGCTCTTTCCTATTTCCCGAAAAGGGAAAAAAACACCGTCTTATATGCCGATTTTATTTTTGAAATAGCACAATTTCATAAGGCCTATTACAAATTTGATACTGCACTTGGTTATTTAAAAGATGCACTGAAGCTCTCGAAAACTAAACATCAAGAGCTATCAAACCAAATGCAAATAGCTTCTGCCTTTGCGCTAATTGATGAAAACGACAGCAGCGATCATTATTTAGACTTAGCAAAGCAAGGACTAGCAGAAGCTGGTGAAGATCAGCTATACATGGCAAGGTATTACCTTAATTTAGGACAGTTTTATTTTGACAACAACGATTACGTTCGATGCGTTCCGGCTCTGGCTGCGGCCATAGATCATTATAAGCATGTATCTAAAAACTTAGAAAAAGCAGAAGCCTATTTCTTAATGGGTGATGCTTATTCAGCAGTGAGAAATAATGCGCGCGCAGTAGAACTTTACAAGGATGCACTTCTTCTTTATAAAACGCTTTCGCAAGATGAACTGATAAACACCAAAAACACACTTGGCTGGGCATACTATAACTTGAAGCAGCCAGATAGTGCTTATTTATACTTAACATCGGCTCTGCAAGATTATCAGCAAATAGCGCCAAGTAGTATACTTAGAGCTTACCCTATAGGTAATTTAGGTCTAGTTTACTTAGAGCTTGACAGCTTAGCAAAAGCAGAAGAATTCTCGAAAAATCCAAGCCTACTATTTGCTCAACTTGGTTTTACCCCAGGTGTGGCAGAAGCGCTCAACAACCTAGGAAGCATTTATTTAAAGCAAAATAAACTATCCGAAGCAAAAGCAAAATTTACCGAAGCGCTGAATTTGAGTTACGATGTTTGGTATGAGCCCATCGAAGTAATGAACAGCCAACTTGGGCTTTCTGAAATAGCACACCAGAGAAACCAACCTGAATTAGCTTTTGATTACCTAAAAAGTGCTACTCACATTAAAGACAGCATTTTCAATGTTGAAATTGCCACGGAGATTCTTGCCGATGAAATGGATAAGAGCATTTCGAGCGTAGAAAATAAATTGCGTCAAGCCGAAATGGAAAAAAACGAGAAAAATGTGGCACTCAAAAAGAGCCAGTTTGCGCTTATCGCGATAAGTATTACGTTGATCATTGTAATTATTGCGAGTATTGCGATTTCTGTAAGCTGGCGCCAGAGGCAAACAGCCATTAAGAAGCAAACCGAAATATTGTCTATCAACCAAGAAATCATAAGGATGATCAGTCATGATTTCAGAGGTCCTATGAATAATATCAGAAGCTTGATGGAACTCATTCGCGATGAAACCATGAGTATCCAAGATTTTAATGAAGTATCAGAAATCATTTATAGACAAACTTGTGACATCTCTCTTATGTTTGAAACCTTTGTGGGATGGGCGTTGAGTCAAAGTAACAACTACACTCCCAAAACCGAAAAGACAGATTGGACAGAGAATGTGCAGGGCGTTATCAACTTGCTTTCTCCGCTTGCAGCAATAAAGCAGATTGAACTTAAACTAGATAATGAACAAGATATAATCATTGATACCGACCGAATTGCGGCACAATTGGTACTTCGAAATTTAATCTCAAATGCAATAAAGTACTCTTTTGAAAATTCGACTATCGAAATAAATGTGTTTAAATCAGGAAACACATTGATAACAAGGATTCGAGATTTTGGTGTAGGAATGGATCGAGAACGAATTGACGAAATTTTCAAATCAGATATTAATTCTAACGCTGGCACCAAAAATGAAATTGGCAGTGGATTAGGACTTACCATGGCTTTGAAATTTGCAGAACTAAACGGTGGCAGAATAGAAGTAGAAAGTGAACTTGGCAAAGGCTCAGTGTTCACCTATTTTTTACCTATAAAGCCCCTGTCAGCTTAAAAAAATCCTTGAGTACTTGCTTTACTGCACTTCTTTCAGATCTGGTATTGAGTATTTGCTTCCACCCTTCACTATCTTTTAAAAAAAAGCGGCTGCTGTCAGCTAAAATAGCTTGATAGGTATCAAAAGCAGCATTGAGGTTCTCTTGATTATTTGCCAACCCTAGATGATAGATATTACTATCAAAGCTGAGAATGCAATAACTATAATTCAGCGAATCTTCAACACCCAAAGGTTCAGGCAATATGTAAGCCTGATCGTGGAGCCAGTTACATACTATCGTAAAATTCAGTGCTGGTACCTGACGGTTCTTTACTCGTTTTTCGAAGCGAAAGAGCTCAAATTTTGCTTCTTCACGCCATTCCCGTTCATAATAATACTGCCTCAGATTTTTGAAAAACCGCTCGTCAGACTCCAATACACGAAACCCTAATTTCTCTTCTTTCAGCATACTTGCTTCATCATAAAATGCGATCATTAACACAACAAGAATTGCCATGGTGGCAAAAAATAGTTTCTGAAGCTTTTTCATGAAAAGACAAACACCTAAACCAGGAGATTAGTTGCGAAATGCAGCTTTCATTTAGTCAAAAAACAGGACTAAAAAGTGCAAACGTGAAAATACGTTAGTGCATAATTTTTGGATTTCAACAATTTAATTAAAATTATAATTCACTGATTATCAATCTAATTTAATCCGTTTTTTACCTATTCTTAACAACTAATGAAACCTTAAAAAGGTCATGGTAGTAAAAGACCACCAAGAGAAAACAAACAATAACCATGTTACGCACCCTTATAACGTCCCTAGTTATAGCAACCCAAATAAGCGCATTTGGTAGCGAAGTAAAAATCAGCGAGCTGAACAATGCGCAAGACAACTTTAAGTATGAAAATGCTGGAGTTGCAGTTTCGCCAGCGCACCTCAGATTCAATGTAGAACCAGGAGGAAGCAAAACGTCTAAAGTGACGATTAACAATGACACTGAAAGACCAGGTTCATTCAAACTATCGTTTAACGATTTTAACATGAATGGCTACGGCAAAAGTGAATTTTTGAAACCTGGAACCGGTGACCACAGTCTTTCTAAATGGATCAACGTTTCACCATCATTTGTTGAACTTAAGCCAGGCGAGAAAAAAGAAATCGTAGTTACCATAAGCGTTCCGGCTGATGATGCCGATGCAAATAAGGCTGCATGGTGTGTGTTACTTGTAGAACAAGCTGAGGAACGTAAGACCATTGATCCGGGGAATAATTCAGAACAAATAGCATTTGGTATCATACCAACATTTGCGTTTGGAGTATTTATCTATCAAAATCCACCAAATGTTGAGTCGAACAAAGTAGACATTATAGATTTTGACTTCTTCAGTAGTGAAACTGAAAAAACACTTGCCATAGATGTTGAAAATGTGGGTGATGGCATCACTTACTGCAGCATTTATGTTGAACTCACCAACCTAAAAACAGGCGCAAGCGAGAAAATCGCAATGAAAACATTCACGATCGTGCCTGGCTTAAAAAGGGTATTTAAATTTCCTTTACCAGAAAACTACAGCACCGGAAGCTACTCTGCAGTAAGCGTGCTAGATTTTGGCAGCGATGAAGAATTGCAAGCTGCTGAAATAGAATTTACACTGTAATTAATACACTCAAAATAGTTCGTTAACCTTTCAATTATCAATTTCTCATGAAAAAAATCACAGGAACCGCAGCTGCATTTCTAGGACTTGCATTTGCCGCAAACGCTCAGTTAATCGATGAAAAAGATGTTACAGTAACCATGGATTTACAGCCAGTACTGCAACTTGAGATGACTACGCCAAACCAAATCGAGTTCACATTCGATGAAATTTCTGAATACTACGCTGGTATTACACAATATGCGGCTACCATTCTAAAAGTAAGTTCAACTGTAAGTTGGGATTTGTATGCAGTTGGCCGTTCAAACGGAACAAACGGTGCTGAATTCTGGGATCAACAAATTGACTATGGTAACGACAACCCAAACGCAATTCCTGATCTTCCATTGAGCTTATTAGAACTGCGTCAATCTCAAGCAAACAACGGTGATGGTGCTGCAACAGGCGCATTCACAGATTACAACCAAGCTTTTTCTCCATCAGGAACTCCAAGTGCTGGTAACAGTCTTTATGTAAACGGTGGTACAATCACACCTCCAACCGCAGATGACAAGTATATTGCTGGTCACTCAGGTACTTCAGGTGTGGCTGGTGATGACTTTATTGCTGGTGGTAGCTACTTAACTCAAACTGGAAATACTTCTGATTACTATTACGCAATCGATTACCGTATTCTTCCTGGTTTGCCAGCTATTTTCCCTAACGCTGCTGATGCAGACGGAGCAACATTTGAAGACATCATTACTGTAAATGGCGCTGGTTCTTATGCTGAGCCAGGTGTTTACACTATGTACGTTCAGTATGTTCTTCTTGAAGATCAATAGTAGCAAGGCATCAATATAATATTGAAAAAGCCGATGCTCCATTACCGGGTATCGGCTTTTTTTGCCTTTACTTGCACACCCTTTCACCCACAACCAATGAAACTGTTTTTTACAGTATTTTTTCTGACGCTTTTCCCAGTTTATAACTGGGCTCAGCTGCATTGTGGCACGGTGAACATAGAACCAAACACACCTGTTAATGCCAATTTCACATTCGACTCATTTACCGATTATGAAGGTGGAATAACCATTAACAATGTTGCAACCATAAGAGTCAAGGTAGAGCATCAAGCTATACCAGACTTAGATTGTAAGTGGTTTTTATACATGCAAGTAAACAATAACCCAGGCTCAGGCACCGCAGCTCCTAATTGGGAAAAACTCTCAAACTATGGAAGCACTGGTGGTTCTGAACCGTCTATCGACATCTTAGAAATTAAGGTTCGAAACAATTGTCAAACTTCACCTATTGACGGTATTTACCAGAGTTTTACCACCAATGGAGATGTAATTGACATTATCGCAGATTTGCTTCCACTTACAGCTGCTGGCGCTTGTGCTGCTAACACCAATGGTCCAGGAAGCTTTCTCACGAATTATGACGAATACACCTTTACGGTAGATATTAGAGTAGCGCCTGGCTACACATTCAACCCAGGCATTTATGAGCTTGATATTCTCTTTCACTTAGAAGAGCAACTTTAAGATCAAACCCACCTTTCGCCCAATCATCTTGAAAAACCTCCTTACCATACTATTATTGGTGCTTTTAACAGGCTTGAATTGTAGCAACAGCTTTGCTCAGTTGAGGTCTTTGGATGCATCACAATTTGAGGTAAGTTTCTCAAAAGATGAAATAGAATTCTTAAACACCGAGTTGGTTTCTAACCCTATTAAGGTGGTCAACAAATCGAAAGAAGATGTGGTGGTTTACCTAGAAGTGGGTGCGCCACCTGCTTGGAAAGCGCTCGGTTCTACTAAGCGAAGCTATTCTTTGCCCGCAGGCGACACAGCATATATTCCTGTAAGGCTTTTACCAAACGCCAAAGTAGAAGGAAACACCAAGTATGCCATCAACGCTATTCTAAGAGACCAAGATGGTTTTGCCTTGGGTTTCGGCTCATTTTATTGTTTCACAAAAAAAATTGTTCAATGGGAAATGAGCATATTACCAGAAGATCGAGTTTACCTTAAAAATGGTGAGTCGGAAGGCGACTTTCAGGTTTCGATGCTCAACGTAGGTAATTACACTGACGAATTTCAACTTTCTATTAAAGGTGGTGAACGAGAAGATGTGTTGTTGATGGATACGCTTGGCAACATTATTAAGCAACCGAGTTACACATTGGCCCTTGATGCTGGCCAAGACACAACATTGAGTTTTAGGGTAAAACCAACATCCATCAAACGAAATTTTAGAACGGTCAGCATGACCAGTCATCGCCCGCAAAGCGAGACTGACGAAAGGAGGTTTAGGCTTTATGCCACCAGCCAAGAAGCAAAAAATATGGATAAGACCATACCGAAGCGCGGGGCCAAGGTTGACTTCATAAGCCTCGCAAACGAGGCAGCCGTTTCGCCCTATGGAAGTGATTACTTCCCGCTAATAGCCGAAGCCCAAATACAGAACATACTAAGTGATTATAGTTACATGTCCGTTAATCTCCGGGGAATAAAACAGTTTCAAGGCGATAAGCGGCTTGTCTATTTTACACAACTGCTCTATTCTCAAAATTATTTCAGCACCAATTTCGCCCAAAACTTGCCTTGGTATTTGGGCTATTTCGATAAAAACTGGGACCTACAACTTGGCTTAGTAAGTGGCCGAAGTATCGGTATTCCATCAAGTGGAAGAGGAATAAGTTCGAGCTACCGAATCAATGAGCAACATAAAGTGGGCGCACACCTCACCCGCAGTCCATCCATGTTTGGCCCAAGCCGAATTTTATCGATGGGCGCTTATCACGAATACAGCGGCAACAAGTTTAGGGTTACCTCAAGCCTTACTCGAAACCAAGATAGCTTGATCAATGCCAACACAAATGTGCTTAGCACAAGAGCTAGTTTTAGAATTGGCAGAAACCATAATGTAGGCGCACTTATAGCTGGAAGCAATACCAACTATACCGACACCAATGCCACTCGTTTGGGAATAATCAGCGGTTTGACCTACTCGGGAAATATGCTCAACGAAAAGCTGAGAGGAACATTAAATACGCGCTACAGCAGCCGTTCTTTTGGTGTTAGTAATTCAGAGCGTTTTAGTGGAAACTCGCGCATTAGCTACCAGCTCAACAATCGTTGGCAATTGCAAGGTTTGAATAACCTGAATATAAACAACCGCTTTCAAAGCCAGTTTAGCGATACTGTGTTGAACAAATTCATGACCTCAACCAACCGCGTGAACTTTGTGTCTAGAGCAAACAAAGGAACGTTGCAAGCAGGTGTTTTCTATGATATCAACAGCCAAACCAATTATAACAATCACTACAGAGGTTTAGCATTTAACTATAGTAAGTTCGACTTTAGTAAAAACATGCTTTATAACGGAAGTATCAAATTCGGATACAATCGCCCACAAAACATGCCCGAGATTTCAGAATATTTTACTGCACAAGTTGCATTGTTGATGCGTATTAAGACAGTTACATTCAATTTCCGCTATTTCTACGGGCCATCAAACCCTCAGGTGTTGATCACAAACGTAACCAGCACTTATCCGCAACAGTTTAGAGCTTCAACGCAATATCAATACTTGTTTAAAAACACCCATTTCGTATTACAAACTGGTGGAAACTACACCTATAACAACCTTATCAACGGGCATTCGGTGAGTGTTTTTCCAGAGTTCTTCTATTTCACAAATGATGGTTGGCGCTTGAGTGTAAATGCTAATTACACCCTGACTTCTTCTAACTTCCAAAAAGCGACTAGCAACCTAAACATTACTCGAAATTTAGAAGATCCAAACCCCGGACCAACAGTGAGCAATACCATGCGCTTTGGGGTTACCGTTCGCAAAGAATTCGGTATTCCGGTTCCGTTTTCGAAAAGCAAAAACTATGATCTTGATTTTGTGGCATTTTATGACCTAAACGGCAACGGAGTGCACGATAGAGATGAGCCAACCATTGAAAATGTGGTGCTTACGCTAGAAGACAAACAAATAATTACCAACCTGCGTGGCGAAGCCAAATTGAAAAACGTGCCTAGTGGTTTTTATGGCATTGGTGTGTTGCCGCTCAATAGCATCAACGGCTGGTTTGCTGAGGTTGAAGACAGCTTGTTTATTGGCGAGCACCAAACCGTTTACATCCCATTCATGCGTGGAGTAAAAGTGAGCGGAAAAGTGATGATTGACCTTGACCAACGCACCCGTAGTGAAGATGATGTGTTTGACCTATCTAACATTAAAATTACTGCTGTAAACGGCAAAGCTTACAACACACTAACCTCGCTTGACGGTAGTTTCGAGTTGTATTTACCAAACGGCACTTACACTATTTCGCTTGACGAAAATGTGCTTACAACCAAGTATCAATTGATGCAAAACAACATGGAGGTAACGCTAAGTCGCGACCTCGAAAATATGTTTGTCACCTTCTTTATTGTTGAAAAGAGAAGGTCCATAAACATTAAAAAATTCGATAAATAAGCTAAACTTTTCACTTCGTAAGGCTGTTCATCACACCTTTGGTCACCACCATGAAAACAGCCATTATTATCGGTTCAGGAATTGCTGGCTTGGCATCAAGCATAAGACTCAGTTTAGCTGGCTACAGCGTGAAAGTATTTGAAGCAAACAGCTATGCTGGCGGAAAGCTTCACGCCTTTAGTCTTGGCCAATATCGTTTTGATGGCGGACCATCGCTGTTTACCATGCCCCATTATGTTACCGAGCTTTTTACCCTAGCGGGGAAAAACCCCAAAGACTATTTCGAGTATGAAAAAGCCGAAACTGCTTGCCATTATTTTTGGGAAGACGGCACCTTTATTCGCGCTTTTGCCGAAACTGAAAAATTTGCAGCCGAAGTAGAGCAAAAACTGGGCGTTGAAGCCAAGGTAATAACCGATTACATGGCTCATGCAAAGAACATTTACGATCATTCGGGTAAGATATTCCTAGAAAAATCGCTTCACAAACCCAGCACTTGGCTTAGCAAAGAAACCTTGATTTCATTGCTCAAAATCAAGCAATTTGATTTAACCAAAAGCATGCACCGCGCCAACAAAATACGCTTGGGCGAAGACCATTTGGTGCAACTTTTCGATCGATTTGCTACTTATAATGGTTCAAACCCATACAAAGCACCGGGCATTTTGAATGTGATTCCATGGTTAGAACATGGCTTCGGCACGTTTTTCCCAAAAGGCGGAATAGAACAAATTCCAGAATCACTGTTTAAGCTTGCACAGGAACTTGGTGTTACGTTTCACTTTTCTCATAAAGTAGATGAAATAGTGCTTGATAAAAAGCGTGCTATTGGCATAAAAACTGGCGGAAAGTTGCACAAAGCCGACATCGTAATGAGCAACATGGATGTTCATTTCACTTACAGAAAACTAATGCCTAAGGCTAAAGCTCCCGAACGAATTTTAAACCAAGAACGCTCTTCTTCTGCCCTTGTTTTTTATTGGGGAATCAAGAAAAACTTTCCTCAATTAGATCTCCACAATATCTTTTTCAGCAAAGAATACAAAGCAGAATTTGATGCACTATTTGATCAACAAACTATTGGCAATGATCCAACTGTTTACATCAATGTATCGAGCAAAATTGCACCAGAAGATGCACCCAAAGACAGCGAGAATTGGTTTGTAATGGTAAATGCGCCCAACCACAACGGGCAACATTGGCCGCAACTCATCCAAAACACAAGATCAGCTGTATTGAAAAAGCTAAGCAAGATTCTAGGCGAAGACATTGCTCCGCTGATTGAAGAAGAAAAAATTTGGTCGCCACCCGAAATTGAGGCTGATACATTGAGCTATAAAGGCGCACTTTATGGCAATAGCTCAAACAGCCAAATGGCTGCTTTTCTGCGACATCCAAACTTTAGCAATCAAATTAACAACCTCTACTTTTGTGGCGGAAGCGTGCATCCTGGTGGCGGCATTCCGCTTGCATTGCTTAGTGCAAAAATTGCTTGTGAATTTGTAGCATCGCGCAACTAATGGAATGGAATAAAATCAACATATCGATTGCTGTGCTCATCATATTTCACATGGTGGGTATCGGTGGCGTGTTGCTGGCAAATCCTATTGAGTTTTTGCGCTTAACGCCTCTCAACTTGCTGCTTACACTCGCTATTGTTTTAGTAAACCACCAGCAATGGAAGTTCGCATGGGTTTTTATTGTGACTTATGTAGCTGGCTTTTTTGTAGAAGTACTTGGTGTAAATACAGGTTTCCCTTTCGGGGAATATGAGTACGGCAGCGTACTTGGCCCAAAATTGTTTGAAACGCCATTAATGATTGGCGTAAATTGGTTGATATTGCTCTATGCCAGCAACGCCATTTCAAAGCATTTCGGCTTGACCGTAATAACAAAAGCACTGGGCGCTGCAGCGCTAATGGTGGTGCTTGATTATGCCATTGAACCTGTGGCTATTAAATATGATTTTTGGACTTGGGCGCAAGCCGAACCACCGTTTGAAAATTACATGGCTTGGTTTGTTATTGCCTTCTTGCTTTCGCTGGTTTGGCAATGGACAAAAATTGAATTGAACAAGAAAATTGCGATCGCTGTTTACAGCGTAGAACTTGGCTTTTTCGCATTGCTAAATTTGTTTTAGAATTATGATTTTGAATGTCATTATAACCATCGGCACCTTCTGCATCATGGAGTTTATGGCTTGGGCCACGCACAAATATGTGATGCACGGTTTAGGCTGGTATTTTCACAGAGATCATCATCAGCATGAAGCTGGCGTGTTTGAGAAAAACGATGTTTACTTTCTTATTTATGCCATACCAAGTTGGCTGTTTATCATGTTTGGAATGATGGCTGGCAACGATTGGCGCACATTTGTAGGTTTTGGCATTTTGCTTTATGGCATTGCCTATTTCTTGGTTCATGAAGTGTTCATACACCAGCGTTTGCCTTGGTTTAAACGCACCGACAATGTCTATTTTAGAGCTATAAGAAAAGCACACAAAGTGCATCACAAGCATTTGGGCAAAGAAGAGGGCGAATGTTTCGGAATGCTGATTGTGCCGTTGAAATATTTTAGAGAAGCCACAAAATCAGTGCGTTAATTTTATTTGAATAATAACCACCACTTTGGATTTCATACCTGATCGATATATTTATTTACTCATCAATGTGCTTACCATAGCTTATCCGCTTGCACAGAGCTATGAAAAACGCATCCGATTGCTACAGCATTGGAAAGCCATTTTTACGAGTATTGCGATCACTGGTGCTGTGTTTTTAGCTTGGGATGAGCTTTTTACGCAGCTCGAAGTGTGGGGTTTTAATGGTCGCTACCTTACAGGTGTTTACATCGGTGCGTTGCCCATAGAAGAATGGGGCTTTTTCTTGACTGTTCCGTTTGCCTGCATCTTTATATACGAAGTGCTGAATCATTTTATCAAGAAAGACATTTTCGCAAACAGTCATCAAGCCATCACCTTATTTTTCTTGATGGTAACCACATTTTTAGGTTACTATTTTCATGATAGAATGTACACTTCCACAAGCTTTTTCTTTGCTGCTATATTGCTTTTAGGGCAATTGATGGTGTTTCGCTACAGCTGGATGGGCCGATTTTACATGATGTACTTTGTGAGTTTAATTCCCTTTCTAATCATGAATGGATGGCTTACTGGCAGTTTTACAGACGAACCCATTGTTTGGTACAACAACCTCGAAAACATGGGCTTGCGCATTTTCACCATACCAGCAGAAGACACTATTTATTTGCTGGGTATGCTGCTACTCACCTTTATGGTATACGAGAAGGTGAAAGTGAAGCCTTAAAAAAAGGCGCTGTAAACAGCGCCTTCACTTTGTATTATAAATTGCAGTTTCTAAATCTCCCCTGCGTCTTTAAGCACCAAATAAGCGGCAAAAATGATTCCTGGCAACCAGAAGAAAATGGTTAGCAACACAGAAAGCCAAAATTCACCTGAAAATCCGTATAAAATAAAAACCGCTAGAGGTGGTAGCAAAACACATAGAATGAGCAATAAAATCAATCGGATATCCTCTTCTTCGCTTGATTCACTTGAAAATTCATTCAATAGCCTATCCAACTCAGCCTTTTGTTGTTGTGTTACTTCTGACGTTTGTAAATTCTTTTTTACGAAGTGATTTACAAGCACTTTTTCGGTCAACCTAACCTTACTTGCTTTTGATTTTGATTCAGAATTTGAGCTAATCGGTTCTTGACTATTCGATACCGTCTCATCTACTTGAGATGTAACCTCTGATCTAACTTGATTTTGCTTTGTCTCAACTTCTACAAATACGTCACTGGCAGCCATTTCCAATTCTTTTGGCTTATCCACTTTTGCGCCCTTGGTTTTCACAAAAAAGGGTTGATACTTACGCTTGTGAAATGCAGTTTGATTGTTTTTAGAACAACTGCCCAACACGATGATTAGCGCTAGCAAAACATAGTTGAATTTTGAAAAAAGTACTGTTGTTTTCATTGTCGAATATTTGGATCGAATGTATGAGATACAATCTATTCCTATTCAGAAATTAGCTTCAAAAGGTTTTCAAGTTCTTTATCCGAAAGACTCTCTTTATCAGACTTGTCAAAAATGGCAAGCAAGTAAACCGTTGTTTCTGCTACAATAATGTGTGTGATTACTCGTGCTCCACCACTTTTTCCTTTTCCTTTAGATTTGATTCCTAGGCGAATCTTGTAACAATTGTTTCCTAAAGAAACCCCTTGAAATGGATCATTTTCTAGGCTTTCTATTAAAACAGCAAAATCAGATTTAAGTGAAGGGTGTTTTTTTGACAACTTCTTCAATTCCTTAGCAAATTTCGGAATAGCTATTATGCTATAATTCATCTAACAGCTCTTTTGCAGAAATAGCCTTCAATTTGCCCTTACGAACCAATTTAAATTCTTGGATTGCTTCAGAAATGTCTGAAATTTCTTGCTCCTTTTGGGCAGAAATTGGCTTAACTTTCACGAAACTTAAGCTTTCCAAAAGCTCCATTACAAAGGGAACTTTATTCTCTTTTATATCCAATATCACTTTCATAATTTCTTAAAAAAAGTAGTTGAAACAATTACAACTAAGTCAATATTTCTACATTTTTTTCAAAGTTATCCGATTAAAACTAAAAGAGCTTGGGTTTACTCTTAAACAAGAAGAAAACACATCTCAAAGACTTTATTCTATCAAAAACCTTTTTGGCCAAAATACTGTTTCCTCAAAATGCAACCATTCAACACCCTACGCCTCATACTTGGCGATCAGCTCAACGCTTCACATTCTTGGTATAAAACCAAAGACGAATCTGTGCTTTATGTAATGATGGAATTGCGCTCTGAAACCGACTACGCAACGCATCATATTCAAAAAGTAATTGGATTTTTCGCAGCAATGCGAGGTTTTGCAGATGCTTTGATTAAAGCTGGTCATCAAGTAACATACTTGAAAATAAACGATGCTAACAACCGACAGACATTTACTGAAAACCTTAACGTTTTAATAGAACAATATCAGATAGAAAGCTTTGAATATCAATTGCCAGACGAGTGGCGATTAGACGAGGAATTATCACGTTTTTGCACAAATGCTGTATTGGAAACCTCAGCGGTTGATTCAGAGCATTTTTACACTTCCCGCTTTGAACTGAAGCAACAATTTGAGGACAAAAAGCAAATTGTAATGGAAAGCTTTTATCGCGCCATGCGCAAAAAACATGATGTGATGATGGTGGCCGCTAAACCCATTACTGGCAAGTGGAATTATGATGCCCAAAACCGTAAAAAGCTGCCTAAAAACCATGAGGTTATTGAACCACTACTTTTCAAGCATGACTTATCCGAAATAGAACAAGAAATAAAAGCAGCTGGCATAAAAACCATTGGTAACGCAGATAGCACTGCATTTTCTTGGCCCATAAACAGACAAGAATCGCGTCAAATACTGCAGTTTTTCCTGAAAGAATGCCTGCCGCAATTTGGTGATTTTCAAGATGCTATGCACCGTGAATATTGGAGCATGTATCACGCTCGGCTCTCCTTTTCTATGAACTTGAAAATGATCAGTCCTAAAGAAGTAGTTGATGCGGCTGTTCAACATTGGTTAGCTCATCAAGACGAAATCCATATTTCGCAAATTGAAGGTTTTGTAAGGCAGATCTTAGGCTGGCGCGAATACATGCGCGGCCTTTATTGGTGGAAAATGCCTGCATTCAAATCGATGAACTTTTTCGAAAACAAAGAAAAATTACCTGATTGGTACTGGACTGGAAATACCAAAATGGAATGCCTAAAAACCGCCATCAATCATTCGCTTGATTACAGCTATGCTCATCACATACACCGGCTGATGGTCACAGGTAATTTTGCGCTGCTAGCAGGTGTTGACCCTGACCAAGTTGATGCTTGGTATTTGGGAATTTACATTGACGCCATAGAATGGGTTGAAATAACCAACACGCGCGGAATGAGCCAATTTGCAGATGGCGGAATTACAGCAACCAAGCCGTATGTTTCTAGCGCGGCTTACATTCAAAAAATGAGTCATTATTGTGAAAATTGCCATTACGACTACAAGAAAAAAACAGGTGAAAATGCTTGTCCGTTCAACTCGCTCTATTGGAATTTTTATGATCGAAACAGAGCGCTTTTAGGCAAAAATCCCCGCATTGGAATGATGTATAACATTTGGGATAAAATGGATACAGAAATTAAAAAGGAATACTTATTGCAAGCTGAAAAATATCTTTCTGAAGTTAATTACATTTGACAACCCCTTAAAAAGCTTTCGCATGAAATTATTCGCATCTATTGTTGCCCTTTTTATCACTTTATCACTTTGTGCTCAAGACACGAAAATGGTTTTTCAATCATCAAACCTTGAAATGAACAAAAAAGGCGACAAAGTTCAGGCAAACAATCCTGAAGCAGTTACTACGATTACTGTAGACCTGAAAACAAATGTTTTAACAATACAAACCACCAATGCCGACATTATTGAGTTGATGCGAAAAGATCTTGATCGCAAGATTGAAAAACAACTGGGAGATGTTACAAAAACTCAATTCAGCCTTCAGCTTGAAGACATGATGTTTGCTCATTTTTACCTTGATAAAAACAAGATTATTTTGACTCGCAGCGACATTCATCCATTAAAATGGGGAATACAAATGCGTGATATTATTTTAAGAGATAACTAAGTTATCCCCAGCCTAGGTGCAGCGGCAAATAAACTGCACAAAAACCTATAATCCAACCTAAATAGATTTGTCGCAAATTGTGCGATTCTAGAATGTAACGCGCGCTTCCTACGGCTCCGCTTGCCAAAATACCGGCAATTACTAACCAAATTATTGGCAATTGATACACTTGTGCCAAGCCAAAAAGCGAAGCTGTAATGCCACCCATGCCTATCATGTGGATGCTTATTTTGGTAAAGAAAGTGAAGATCAAAGCCAATCCTACAGCAATGCTACTACCTAGAAATATGGAATGAATGAGTGTTGGTAAAGCCACATCTTGCATCAACCAATAATTGGTAAGGTAAAAAAGCAACGCAAACGTGAAAGGGATAAGGCGGTCTTCTCTTGTGTGTAATTGAATAGACTTCACCATTCCGCGCCAGCGTAGAAAAAGCGTGAATACAAGCGGAATAAGAGCAGTATTCACAAAAATCCAAGCAACTATAAACACTTGCTTAGCAAATGGCGTAGTTTGGCTAATATAGCTATTGAGCCCAAAAACAAACGCCAATCCAACGGTGGGCAAGAAGATCGGGTGAAAAATGTAAGAAAGTACTTGCGCTATTGCCCTCATAATTCTTTTCTAAGCCTAGCAACCGGAATGTCAAGTTGTTCTCGGTATTTAGCAACCGTTCTTCTAGCGATATTATATCCTTTGGTTTTTAATTCTTTGGCTAAGTTCTCGTCTGTCCAAGGTTTGCGCTTGTCTTCAGAACCGATCAAGTCTTGTAAAATCTTCTTTACTTCTCGTGTACTCACTTCTTCACCTTCGTCATTTGTTAATGATTCTGAGAAGAAATATTTCAATGGAAACGTGCCATAAGAAGTCTGTACATACTTGCTATTAGAAACGCGACTTACCGTGCTTATATCCATGTTTATACGCTCGGCAATGTCTTTCAAAATCATGGGTCTAAGCTTGGTTTCGTCACCACTCAAAAAGTATTCTTTTTGGTATTCAACAATGGTTTTCATTGTGGTGATAAGCGTATGCTGGCGTTGAAGTATGGCATCGACAAACCATTTGGCGCTGTCCAGCTTCTGCTTCACAAACATCATTGCTTCGCGCTGTGCCTTATTTGGCTGCCCTTTGATTTTCGCAAAATCATCCAACATTTCAGAATACTTTCTGCTTATGCGCAGTTCAGGTGCATTTCTACCATTAAGCAGCACTTGAATTTCGTCTCCTTCGTTTACCAATGTAAAATCAGGAATTACCTGTTCTATTGGCCTGCTGGTCTCATTCATAGAGTTACCAGGCTTTGGATTCAAGTGCGTGATTTCTTCAATCGCATCTCTCAAATCCTCTTCCTCTATCTCTAGTTTATGAATGATTTTATCGTAATGTTTCTTTACAAACTCGTTGTAATGAAACTCTAAAATTTCTTTTGCGGTGCGCGTTGCGATGGTGTGCGGCTTTCGCCATATCTGAATTACCAAGCATTCTTGCAGATCTCTAGCACCAATGCCCGCAGGATCCATGTCTTGAATCACCTTTTTTAGTAAATGCTCCACTTCTTCTTCGGTGGTAAGTATGCTTTGGGTAAAGGCCAAATCATCAACAATAGAAGGCACTTCTCTGCGCAGATAACCGCTATCATCAAGGCTGCCTATCAAATGCTCGCAAATAGTGAATTGCTTTTCAGTCAAGTTTCTGAGGCTTAACTGAGATGTAAGTCGATCGTGAAAAGTACTGACCGTGCCAATAGGCATGGTTTTGTCTTCATCATCTTTGCTATAATTGTTTGCTTCGTATTTGTAACCTGGAGTGTCATCATCATCCATGTAATCGCTGAAGTCAAACTCTTTTTCAGCATCACTTAGCTCATCGCCAAAGTTGTCGTCATCGTAATCTTCGTACTCGTCATCATTGCTCTCCTTGCCTTCTTCTAAGGCAGGATTGCTCTCAATTTCGTCCTTTACGCGAGCTTCTAAAGCCAGCGTAGGCAGCTGCAACATCTTCATGAGTTGAATCTGTTGAGGACTCAACTTTTGAAGCATTTTTTGCTGCATTGATTGTTTCATTGCCATAAACGAAATCTGATTTAAGCGTTCAAAATAGATGAGAAAGGTAAATTAAAACTCAGCATTTTTTGGCGTTCTCGGAAAAGGAATTACGTCACGAATATTGGTCATACCCGTTACGAAAAGTATTAAACGCTCAAAACCAAGACCAAAGCCACTGTGAACGCAAGTACCAAATTTTCTTGTTTCGAGGTACCACCAAAGTGATTCTTCCTCAATTCCAAAATCAGCTACTTTCTGCTTTAGTACATCATAGCGCTCTTCTCTTTGCGAACCGCCCACTATTTCGCCAATACCAGGAAATAAGATGTCCATTGCGCGAACGGTTTTTCCATCTTCGTTTAATCGCATATAAAACGCCTTGATTTTAGCTGGGTAATCGTACAAAATCACTGGCTTACCAAAGTGCTTTTCTACCAAGTAGCGTTCGTGCTCACTTTGCAAATCAGCGCCCCATTCTTCAATCAAGTATTTGAATTTCTTCTTTTTGTTTGGGTTTGAATTTTTCAAAATTTCGATGGCCTCAGTATAAGTGCATCGTTGAAAATCATTCTTCAATACAAAATCCAACTTCTCTAACAAAGGCATGCTGCGTTTGTCTTGTGGAAGTGCTTTTTCTTCTTGCTGCTGACGGTCATGTAAAAACTGAAGATCGTCTTTGCAGTTTTCCATGGCATAGTTGATCACATACTTCAAGCAGTCTTCGGCCAACTCCATGTTATCAAACAAGTCATTGAACGCCACTTCTGGCTCAATCATCCAAAACTCTGCAAGGTGACGTGTGGTGTTAGAATTTTCGGCTCTAAACGTTGGTCCAAACGTATAAATCTTGCCAAGTGCTGTCGCGAATAGCTCACCTTCAAGCTGGCCAGAAACAGTTAGGTTAGTTTCTTTTCCGAAAAAATCTTCTTTATGATTGATGTGTCCATCTTCAGTTAAAGGTGGATTTTTAGGATCGAGTGTGCTTACGCGAAACATTTCGCCTGCACCTTCTGCATCACTACCAGTAATAATTGGCGTGTGTGCCATAAAAAAGCCATTGTCATTGAAGTATTTATGAATGGCAAATTGCATTGCGTGTCTCAATCTGAAAATGGCTCCAAACGTTTGAGTGCGTGGGCGCAAGTGAGCTATCTCACGCAAAAACTCCATCGAGTGTTTTTTTGGTTGTAGCGGATACTCATCAGGATGTGCATCGCCCAAAATGGTAATGCTTTCACAGATTAGTTCCACGCTTTGGCCTGCACCTTGAGATTCAACCACTTTGCCCGTGGCAGCAATACAAGCACCTGTTGTAATGCGCTTGAGTGTAGCTTCCGATTCCTTTTCAAAATCTACAACTACTTGCAAATTCTTTACAGTAGAACCATCGTTCAAGGCTACAAAACGATTACTTCTAAACGTTCTAACCCATCCTTTTACCGTGATGTTTTCGCCTATTGGCTCTGACTGAATAATTTGCTTGATGTCCATTTTTCTAAAAAATTGATAGACTGCAAAAGAACAAAGCAAAACGCACAAAAGCATCATGAAAATAGAGCAAAAAACAGGCTCGTTTTGATACTGTAAATTGGGATAAATAAAAAAGCCTCACCCTATTTCTAGGATGAGGCTTTTTACCATTAAAAACTTATTTGAACTTATTGCACAATAAACTCGATGCCGCGGCCTTCCATGTTGCTGCTGCGTACAAAGTACACACCTGCTGCCAATGGCTTAACATCTAAGCTGATTGTGTTGATGCCTTCTACGGCTTGAACGCTCAGTGTCTCCACTATTTGTCCCATGCTGTTTACTACATCTAACTCCATTTGCTCGGTTACCATTGATCTGATTTCTAACTTCAGATCTGCTCCGTTGGCGTATGGGTTTGGATACAGTCTTGCCAACTCATATGTTGCTTGACTTACTGCGTCTTCGCTTGCGCTGCCGCCATCAGTCTTGTCGCTGCCATAGTTGTTGTAGCAGTACCCGCCTCCGTGGTTGCCGCCTCCATTGTTGTTGCCTTCTACTACTAGCGTGTAGTCTTCTACTTCGCCATAGCTAAAGCTGCCACAACTGCTTGGGTAGCCGCCCCACTTCATCATTACTCGCATTCTTACTTCGCCACTTGGTGCGTTGTTCGGTACGTCTATTTCTGCTGAACGCATACTGCTGCCGCAGCTTTGATATTCTAACTCTCCATTGTCTGTGAAGTCGCCATCGCCATTCCAGTCGATGTATACTCGCCAGTATTGGCTATAGCTTGACCCTGAGAACCCTGGGTAGAGTTTCAAGTCAAAGTCTTCGCCTGCTTCTACCTCTCCTATGATGTTGGTGTAGTCTCCATATCCACCATCATTGCCACTTTGGTTGTTAAAGCCTCCGTTGCCTGTGATGCGCACGCGGTCTATCCACTCATAGCTTGAGTTGTTGCCACTTACATTGCAGTATGTAATCTCTGGACATGCATCTACACTTACCGTGAAGCTCATGCTGGCTGTAGCTCCTGTTACATTGTCTGTAGCTTGGTAAACAATCGTGTCTACTCCTGCGCTAAACAAGCTTCCGTTGCTGCCGCCTGATACTTGCGTAATCGTGATGGGGTTGCTGCATGCTATCTCTACGATGTAGCGGTAATTTGCATTACCTGTTCTATCATGCCATTCGCCATCATGACCATGCATCGCTACATAATCTGCTCCGTTTGGTCCGCAGTAGTTGCCGCCATTGTTGTTTGGCTCATTCCACTCCCAGTTGGTATAGCTTACCGCCTCGCCATTGCTCCACTCAAACGTGCCTTCTGCATTAGCATCGCTCAACCCTATCCATAGGTAGGAGTTGTAATCGATGTCTTCGATGAAGTCATTCTCGCCTTGGCTACCGATGCTTACTAAGTGTCCGCCTATCGCTTGGGCTGCTGCATTGGCTGTTGACCAATCTGCTGGCCATTGGCTCTTGTAGTAACGGTGTCCGTTGTACTCACCTACATAGCTATAGCCATTGATGCTTGTGTTGCTTGGACATCCTGCATTACAGCTGGTAAATGAACCTGCTGTTGGCGTGCTCCAGCTTACATATGTGCCGCCTAATGACGTGCTTGCACATGATTCGCTGATATCGCTTTGACTGCTGATGGCTACAAAGTTGCCTTCGCTTACCGTTACGGTTGCTGTGCCGGTGCTTACGTTACCGTTTACATCCGTTACCGTTACTGTTACGGTGTTTGCGCCTACATGGCTGCAGTCGAAGTTCGCTTGGTCTACACTTATACTTGCGATTCCGCAAGCATCGGTGCTACCATTTTCTACATCGTTAACAGTAATGCTTCCT
>Ga0100380_10000537_pt1 | contig 42380 bp, 34 predicted proteins | sample CryGeymeta201504_FD_80417 | JGI IMG/M metagenome (GOLD analysis project Ga0100380, IMG submission 80417) | Groundwater microbial communities from Crystal Geyser aquifers in Utah, USA - Crystal Geyser metaG 2015-04 | ecosystem: Environmental > Aquatic > Deep subsurface > Groundwater | place... | reverse complement strand
TTTTTTTTTTTTTTTTTTTTTTTTTTTTTTTTTTTTTTTTTTTTTTTTTTTTTTTTTTTTTTTTTTTTTTTTTTTTTTTTTTTTTTTTATGTTTAATTTAGCTATATTATATCCTTTTTTATTTAGTATTTTATTACAACTCTACGTCTTTTACATTTGGTTTACTTTAGATTTAAATAATCCTTTTTATTTTTTTGAATTGAATTTTTTTTATTTCCAAGTTGAATTTTTTTTAGATACTTTATCTTTATTATTTCTTTTCTTAACTACTTTTATCATTAATTGTTGTTTTTTATATAATTGGAATATTCAAACTACTTATCAAGTTGAGTATTTTTATTGTCTTTTAGCAGTAGTAATTATATTATTTTTTATTTTTAGTACTACTAATTTACTTATTTTTTATATATTTTTTGAAGCAATATTAATTCCTTTTTTTTTATTAATCGGTATAGTGGGATATAATAAAAGAAAAGTACATGCTTCATTTCTTTTATTTTTTTATACTTTTTTTGGTTCTTTATTGATGCTGCTTGGTATTATTTATTTATATTTACAACAAGGTAGTTTTCAAAACTTTTATTTTTTTGAGTGGAATTCTAATTTAAATTCTAAATATTACTTATGGTGGTGTTTTTTTATTTCTTTTGCTATTAAAATACCTGTATTTCCTTTCCATTTATGGTTACCTGAAGCACATGTTGAATCACCTACTGAAGGTTCTGTTATTTTAGCAGGTATACTTTTAAAGTTAGGTACTTATGGTTTGTGTCGATTTTTATTTTTCTTATTTCCTTCTACTAGTTTTTATTACTCTAGTATCGTGTTAGTTTTATGTTGTCTTGGTGTTATTTATACTTCGTTAATGGCATTGAGACAGGTTGATATTAAAAAAATAATAGCATACTCTTCTGTTGGTCACATGAATTTTTGTACAGTCGGTTTATTTTCTTTTAATTACTATTCTTTACAGGGTAGCATCTTTATGATGATAGGCCATGGTGTTATTTCGTCATGTTTATTTTTTTTAATTGGTATGATATATCAACGTTATCATACTAAATTAATTTACCACTATTCTGGATTATGTTATAGTATGCCTTTTTATTATTTTTTTTTTTTTATTTTTATGTTTTCTAATATTAGTTTTCCAATGACAGTTGATTTTATTTCAGAATTTTTAATATTAATTGGTATTTTTATATCTAATTATATTACTGCATTCATTTGTTGTTTTTTTAGTATTTTTTTAGGAGTTCTTTATAATTTATACATGTTTAATAAAATTTTTTTTGGTTTACCTAACAAAAAATCTTTTACTAATACTATAGATTTAACTCTAGAAGAAACATTAGTTTGTAGTATTCTGTTATTTTTTAATTTATTGTTAGGAGTGTATCCATCTATTTTTTTAAATTGGATTTAGTAATTTTATGGCAGCACCATTTTTTAAAAAAAAAAAAAAAAAAAAAAAAAAAAAATTATATTCTAGTAATAAAAGAATTCAATTTAAGGCAGTATTAAAAACAATTAACTTACTTAATGAAAAATTATGCATTAAGCAGGCAAATAAATTTAAGTTAAATAAAAAAAAATTATTCCATTTATTATTAAAAAAGTAAATTCAATAATTTTTTATGGGGGTGTAGTGGTACATTGATATGAGGATTTTTTTTTATTTGAAGGAAAACCCTTTTCTACATCCCCTATTCCCCCCCCCCCTCACACATATTACGATATTTTTACAGAAAGTAATAACATTATCTTGTTAGAAAATAATATAAAAGTTTGAATAGTGTACAATGTAATCTTTTATTTTTATTATATTCTACTAAATGAGTAACAGTATTAATTCATTATTAATATCAAATCAGTCAAATTTGCTAGAACAGCAAATAAAAAACTTTGATACAACTAATTTTAGTATTAGTTGTTTACCAGTTTTTTTTTTATTATCCGTGATTTTCTTGTACTTAACATATATAATTTTAATGTCTTTGTCAAAAAAAAAAAAATTACCTTATTTAGAAAAACATAGTTTATTTGTTATGGTATTAACATTATTTTTAATGTTTCAATTAAATTTATTATATAGCCAAGAAAATTATTTTTTATATAACACTTATTTTTTAAAAACACAACAAACTAGTTATCTTTCAATGCTCATATGCATTGTGTCTATCTTTGTAATTTTAACGATGAACAAATATAACGAAAAAGAAAATTTAAATAATATGGAGTATTATACTTTATTATTTAGTTCTATTTTTGCATTAACCATATTATTAGAATCTAATGAAATAATATCATTTTTTTTTATTTTAGAGCTGCAAAGTATTTGTAGTTATATTTTAGCAGGTTTTAATAAAAAATATAAATGGACATTACAGTCAGGTATTAAATATTTTATTGTTGGTGGTGTTTCATCTATTTTTATTATATTAGGTTTTATATTTTTTTATTCTTTAACAGGTAGTACTTCATTTGAGGATTTAAAAGTATTTAGTAATAATGATTATTTAATTGAATCAAATCAATATTCCTTACAGTTAGGTATATTTTTTTTAACTATAGGACTTTTTGGTAAATTTTATATAGCTCCTTTCCATTGGTGGATATTAGATGTATATGAGGGTTCACCTTCCACAACAACTTTATATTTTAGTACAGTTCCGCTGTTCTCTTTATTTTACGCATTATATAAAATATATTTTATATTTTTGTCTGGCTACTTAGATTATTATTTTTATTATTTTTTAATTGGAAGTTATATGTCTATGTTTATAGGTTCTATAGGTGCACTTTTTCAAAAACGTTTAAAAAGGTTACTAGCTTACAGTAGTATTAATCTTTTAGGTTATTTATTAACTATTTTTTTAAGTAGTCATGTTTTTGCATACGTAGAAAGTATTAATTTATTAATTCCTTACGTAGTTAATGCAATTTTATTATTTGCTTTTTTTTACAATGGTAAATATAGACTTTTAAAATTAAAAAAAATTAGTAAAATAGATTATATTGAAGATTTTTATTTATTACGTGGTATTCAGGGTAATTTATATAGTAAGTACATATTTTCCATTGGTTTATACGGATTACTTGGATTGCCGCCAATGCCCCTATTTTTACAAAAATTTTATTTATTAGAGCATTTAAGTATGCATGGTAATTGGTTTTTGTCTTTTTTTTTTGTTTTAAGTAGTCTTATTAGTGGTTACTATTATTTTTATATAATAAAAGAATTATTTTATCATAAAACACCTATTTCTAGTTATAATAATAAAATAGTATTTTCTTTATCTTACAATACTATTTCTTGTTATGTCATGAGTATTTTATTTTTTTTTCAATTTTATTTAATTATTAGTACTTTTAATATTTTTTAATTTGTATCGTTTGTATATAGAATGTAATATTCGTGATTAGTTTAGAGGAAACATTTATACAATTTTAGAAATACAGTATAGTTTATTTATGTAGCAATGTTAGATAAAAATATAAATTATTATCTTATTAAATATATCACAATTCCTTTATTCTCTTTCTTACAATTATTTACTTTACGAGGTAGATTGTATAAAAGATATATAGTAAAAAAAACTACATTTAAGTGGTCACAAATTTATTTTTCTTTTGATTTTTTAGATATTTTTATTTCTACTTTATTATTACCATTTAGAGGTATTACCAAGTGGAAGGAAGATATTCGTTTTTTTTATTATTTAAATGTATTTACTTTTTCTTGGAATTGGTATAAATTTCATTTTTTTAAATTAGATTGGGTTTATACTACAAATCATAAAAGAATTGGTATTATGTATCTTTTTTTTGGATTTTTTAATGGTTTTTTTGCAGTAATCTTGTCTTTATTTATACGAATAGAGTTAATGTTTCCTGGTGATCAAATTTTATTTAGTCAGTATCAATTTTACAATGTTTGTGTAACTTTACATGGTATTTTAATGCTATTTGTCGTTATTTTACCTATTCTATTTGGTGGTTTTGGTAATTATTTTGTTCCTATTTTAATAGGAACATCAGATTTAGCTTATCCACGTTTAAATAACTTTTCTTTTTGGGTATTACCTCCTTCTACATTACTAGCTACTGCATCAGCTTTTATTGCAGGTGGTCCAGGTACTGGTTGGACTATTTATCCTCCTTTATCTAGTAAATTATGTCATTTTGGCTTTAATGTTGATTTTTTAATTTTTAGTATGCACTTATCAGGTATTTCTTCTGTAGGAGCATCTATTAATTTTATCGTAACTTTTTATATGTATAAAGCAGAGGCGCCTAAACATAGAAATTTACCATTGTTTGTATGGTCTATTTTTTTTACTTCTTGGTTATTAGTTTTTGCTATTCCAGTATTAGGTATAGCAATTACTTTATTATTATTAGATAGACGTTTTGGTGCTAGATTTTATGACCCAACTGGAGGAGGAGATGTTGTGTTATTTCAACACTTATTTTGGTTTTTTGGACATCCAGAAGTTTATATTCTAGTTATTCCTGGATTTGGTGTGGTTAGTCACGTTATTCCTTTTTTTTGTAATAAACCTATTTTTGGTCATAGAGCAATGGTAATGTGTATGTTTTGTATTGGATTTATTGGTTTTGTTGTTTGGGCACACCATATGTATACATCAGGATTACAAACATATACAAAAGTATATTTTACTACTGCTACTATGGTAATTGGTATTCCAACAGGATTAAAAGTATTTAATTGGTTATCTACTATGTGGAATGGTTCTATTTGGATGTATACACCAATGTATTTTGTAATAGGATTTATTTTATTATTCTCTTTTGGTGGTATGACAGGAATTATCTTAGCTAATGCAAGTATTGACGTTTCTTTACATGATACTTATTTTGTTGTCGCTCATTTTCATTATGTTTTATCAATGGGTGCAGGTTTTTCTGTTTTTGCAGGTTTTTATTTCTGGATTAGTAAAATAACTGGATTTCAATATAATGAGAGAGTTGGTCAAACTCATTTTTGGTTAACTTTTATTGGAACAAATATTACTTTTTTACCAATGCATTATTTAGGTACAGCAGGTATGCCAAGAAGAATTCCATGTTATCCTGAAATGTACCAAAATTTAAATGTTATTTGTAGTTATGGTGCTTATATTTCTTTTATTAGTGTTCTTTATTTTATTTATATGATTAGATTATTATTCAAAGAGAAATTATACGCAGGTAGTAATCCTTGGTTTTTTGGTTCACATCAAGAATTAGTAGAAAGAGTGATTAAAAATAGTTTATATTTCTTTGCTGTATGTAATGTAGATAATTTAGTAAAACAAATTATTAGAGATCATCCAGAGTTTAAGGAATTAGCTGAAAAATATAAAAAAGATTTAAAAAATGAATAATAAATTATAAATTTTGTAATTACAGGATTTATAGCACATTCTACAGAATGTGTTAAAAGCAATACATCTTTTAAGAAAGAAAAAATAATGAAATGGTTTTATGATGGTATTAAATATTATATTAGTTTTTTAAACTTTTTTAATTATATAAAAAGTTATAATGATAGATTAAATAAGCAAAAAGTAATAAAACAATTAGATTTAGATTCTGATAAAAAATTAGAAACTCAAAAATTAATGTTAGAAAAGGAACAAGAAACTAAAAAACTAAAAATAGAAAAAGAAAAAATAGATCTACAAAAAAAAAAAACAGTTTTTATTACTAATTTAAAACTTAAGGTAGATCAAGAGTTAAATACTACTATTGAAAATTGGATTAATGATTTTGGTATTTATTCTTATAAATGTGTAGATAGTTTATATGCTAATTTAAAATTAAAAGATTCTTCTATATTAATAAAAAAAAAAAATATCAATTCTGAGGATTCTTTATTTAATCGTTATTATGAATACAATGAGAGACATGATTTAAGACATAATTTATTTAACATAAAAATAAAATCTAGTGATGTTGTTTTATTAAACATGTTTCGCAAATTTCCACATGTAATTAATGACTCTGTAAAAAATACAGCCCGTTATTCCGAGGTTTTAAGTGTATTTAAAAATATATTAATATTAAAAACTAAAATAAATATAGAAAAAAAAAAAACATCCATTTTTAAAAGAAATTTTTTAGCTCGTGTATTACGTGTTTTATTATATGTTGAAGATAGAGATGCTGAAATGTTAAATGAACAACTAGCAAAAGCTTTTTTTTATACTAGAGATGTAAATTATAACTTCAGGGTACGTTCTAGTAATATCAAAGTTAGATCTTTAGAGTGGACAATTCCTTCTCCACCCCCATTACATACTTTTTATGTACCAGTTAGAACAATCGTTACAAATGATAGATTTTATAATTATAAAAAAGGTAAGCGTTTACTACAAAATGAAAATTATAATTTTAAAGAAACTCCATCTATTTTTCAAAAAGGAATTCGCAAATTAACTAAAACTTTTTTTTTATTTATTAATTATGTTACTTATGTATTAGGTATTAATAAATTTGATAAAGATGCTAATAGTTGGTACAAAGGTTCTTATAATGTAGAGGAAAGTGAAGAGTATAGTCATACAGTGGAATATGTAAGTCAATCCATTAGATACCCGCATAAATATTTAAGTAAACATTTACCTTTTAGTGCTGGTTTACATAATAATACTATAAGTGTTGATTTGTTAATTACTCCAGATAAATCAAATACAGTATTATTTGGTGAAAATAAAAATTATTTGAATAAGCCAACATATTTAAATAGTAAATCTATTATAAAACCTTTTTTTATTTTAGGTGATAGAAATGCTCACTTATCACAAATACATTTAGATAGATTAGATTTAAGTTACAATAATTATCTTTCTTTAATAGAGGAAGTTAAAGATGAATTATTATATAAAGGTGATGGGGCTTATGTTAATTATTATTTACCAGATTTTAAAAAAAATAAAATTCATTTTTTTTTTTGGAGTAATTTAACTATGGAGGATTCTACAAAACAAAATTACTTTTACACAACACGTGGTAATTTTTTTAATATTTGTGACAAATTTAGTGCCATTGACTTAGTTTGTTTACGTAAGGATATTCACAATCAAAATATGAACGTATTTAATTATGTTCCTTCTATAATAAAAGATAAATTAATTAACTTTTTTAATGTAATTAGTTTAACTAAAGAGAAGTATTATTATATATATAATGGTTGGTCTGATTTTCAAGATTTAAATTGGAGTCTTGAATTCTTATATACAAATTTTTATGTACCATACCAAATTTCTAAGAAACTGAAAAAAACATCTTTTTATGCTAGATATTTTGTAACTAATTATATGATTTATCCTGTATTAGGTAAAGGTTGGTATAATATGGTTAAGGCAGATAATATTTTAATTAAATCAACCATTAAATTTTTTAAAAAATAAAAAATAAAAGAGGGGTCGCTTAGGGGTCTATAGCATTGGTTTGCTAAGCCAACGTACTTTTTTGTACTCATGGGTTCGAATCCCATTCCCTCTGATTAAATCCAATAAAATGAAATATAAAAATAAAATATTTTATTTTTATATTTCATTTTATTTTGTGTGTATATTATTGTACCTTTTTTATTTATATGTTCTATCATAATGGTTTTTAGGTACATATAATTATAGTAATCTAATGCAGTGTAGGGTTCATCCAGTATCCATACTTTATTATTTAAATTACTGAATACATTTTTTTTTTTTTGTGATGTTGAATATTTTTTGTTTTTATTATAGCTACTTGTATTTTTACTTATAGTATTTAGTATAAGTTTTAAAAATATAGTTTTTCCCATTGCATTATAACCAATGCATTTCGTAATATTTTTATAAATTGTAATAGCTGGAATTTCTTTTTTTTTTGAAGAAATAATAAACATTTTTATCTATCTACTTCACCAAAAACTATATCTAGTGTACCTATTATGGTTACTAAATCAGCTATCATATGTCCAGTAGTCATATAATCAATTGCTTGTAAATGAGCAAATCCGGGTGCTTTTATTTTACATCTATATGGTTTATTTTTTCCATCAGATATTAAAAATACACCTGTTTCACCTTTAGGTGCTTCCACTGCGGCATAAGTATATCCTTTAGGTACATGAATACCTTCACTGTAAAATTTAAAGTGATGTATTAATGCTTCCATTGATGTTTTCATTACATTTCTTGGTGGTGGTGTTATCTTATAATCGTCAATTTTAACTAATCCTTTAGGAATATTATTTAAACATTGGTATATTATGTTTAAACTTTGTCTCATTTCATATATACGAATTAAATATCTATCATAGCAATCTCCATTTACACCTAATGGTATAGTAAATTCCATTTTTCTGTATAGTTCGTATGGTTGGGTTTTTCGTAAATCCCACGGATGACCAGATCCTCTTAATAATACACCACTAACTCCTAAATCAATAGCTTCTTTATAATTTAGTATACCAATATCTACTAATCTTTGTTTCCATATTCTGTTTTCCGTTAGTAGTTCTTCCATTTCATCTATTCTGGAAGCAAATTGATTTGCAAAATTGTATATATCATCTAATAATCCTATTGGTATATCATAAGAAACACCTCCAGGTCTTATATAATTAGCATGCATACGTGCACCGGATACTCGTTCATAAAATTCCATAAGTTTTTCACGTTCTTCAAAAGCCCATAAAAAAGGAGTTAATGCTCCTACATCAAGTGCATGTGTAGTTAATGATAAAAGATGGTTTAATATTCTAGTTATTTCTGAAAATAATATACGAATATATTGTGCTCTAACAGGTATTTTGCATTTTAATAATTTTTCTATGGCCATAGAAAAAACATGTTCTTGGCACATCATAGAAACATAATCTAATCTGTCAAAATACGGAAGCGCTTGGTAGTATGTTTTATTTTCTATTAATTTTTCAGTACCTCTATGTAATAAACCTATATGTGGTTCTGCTTTTTTTATTATTTCACCTTCTAGTTCTAAAATTAAACGTAGTACACCATGTGCTGCTGGGTGCTGAGGACCAAAATTTAACACAAAATTATTTTCTTTTTTTACAGGTTTTAATTGAAACATTTTTTATTTTAATAAAAAAAAACGCATTTTTTTTAAATATTTTAACATGCAAATAATTAATAGCATAAGTATTAAAAATAAATACTTTGTGTTAATTATTATTATATCTTTTAGGTTTGTGCTATACGATGTTAATTTTGTTGTACTAATGTAAAAAATATTTTCATTTTTGTCATTAATTATGTTTTTCATTTTTTTATAAAAAAATGAAAAGCTATTATTTTTATATAAATTTAATATTGAATTTTCTTGTTGTATTTTATATGTATTATATATATTTATATTTTCTAATATAGATTTATAATTTGATATTATATCCCTGTACAATGTAATATTTTGTTCTATTTGCATATAATTTATTATATTTGTATATATTGGGTTGTATTCTGTAGCTTCACTTAAAAAAAATATAAATAAATATAATAATAAAAAATAAAAAAAATGATTTATTAATAAATCATTTTTTTTATTTTTTATTATTATATAAAAAAATATATATATTATATAATATATGTTTATGTATATTAATAATAATGTTATGATTATTATATGTTTTTTAAAAAACATATTTTTTTTTGTATATAAAGTATAAAATAATAATGATGAAAGGTAAAACATTTCATAGTAAATATTTAATATTTGTTTTTGTGTCACTTGTTGTGTATAGTAATAATAATTAAAAATAAAAAAAATTAATATTATAAATATTAAAATATATAATATACTATATATTTTAATATTTATAATATTAATTTTTTTTATTTCTTTATTTAATATTAACATTAGCAAGCATGTCAATGCTAATGTTAAATAAAAAAATAAATAAATAAGTGGGTACGTATTTATTTTCCATTGATTTATATTAATTTGGAATATATGTATACTATTTGTAATTTTTATTTTAAACAATATAAAAAAATAAAAATCAATAGCATAAAAAAAAAATATACTAAAAATATAGTATATTTTTTTTTTTATATGAATAATTATAAGTATTAATATCCAATAACAAAAAGAAATATTTTCTATTGGATCCCACATCCATAGACCATTCCATCCAAAAAGTGATGTAGACCATATGCTACCTGTCCATAATGATATAGAAATAAAAAAAAAAATAATATTTAATATATTATTTTTTTCTTTATTTATGTAATATCTTATTAAAAAAATAGAAAAAATTATTAATGGTGGATGTATAGATCCCATAGTATGATTTAGTAGTGGGTTAAAAAATAATGTTTTAAAATATATTTCATTATATATTATACTGTAATATAAGTATGAGTAAGATAAAATAATAAGTAAATTATTTATTTTTTTATTTGTGAGTATTATATCTTTTGTAAAAAAAAAAAAAAAAATTGTATTTAGAATAAAAAAAAAAATAATTGTATTTTCAATAGAAGACCATGAAGATATTATTTTTGATAGTACGTATTCAATGTCTATGTATGATATATATATAAATATATTTGTTGTTTTTAGTAGATATAAAAAATAATTTAGTATAAATAGTAATAAGTAAATCATGTATAGCGTGTTATAATAAAATATGTTAAATATAAACATGTTAAGCAATATGTATACATAATTGCTTAACCCTACTAAATCGATACAAAAGGAATAAATATATTGTTTACATGAAAAAAATATATAAAATAAAAAGAAAAAAAAATTGTGTTAGTTTAAATAGCATCAATATTGTAAAAAATATAAAGTTAAATAAAAAAAAAGCGGTACTTTTTAAAAATATAATGTTTAATAAAAAAGATATTATATTTTTTTCGTTGTCCGGAATAATTAAATTAAAAAAACAAAGTAGTATACACCGTAGTTTTGTTTTTATAGGACATACAGCAAGATCTTCTATTAAATATTCAATGGATTTAAATTATCCAGGTATTTTTATTTTTTAGTATATTATTATTTTTTAAGGGGATGTAATTTAGTGGTAGAATGTACGTGTTGCATACGTGAAACGCAGGTTCAATTCCTGTCATCTCCATCAAAATAAAATGTAATAGTTCTGAGTAAAATAAACATTACTTCAACTTCTAAAATGCTATATATTATATATAAAAAATCAATATGTATAAAAAAAAAAATAAAACATATTATTATGTATCTATAAAAAAAATTTATATTTTTTTTATAAATAAAAAAAATATAACAAATAAAATATTTAAATATAACAATACAAAAAAAAAATATTTTTGTATCAAGTAATGACTCTATTGTAATTTGCGGTTCTAAGTATAAGTTAAAATATTTTTTTTTTTCTATACCAATTAGTATATTTTTTATATTTGTAGTATTCAAAGTACTGTAGTAATAATCTGAAAAACAAAAGTATATTATTACTATATATGTAATAATATACTTTTGTTTTTCAGATTGATATGATATATTAAATTTCCATTTACATATTATAAAAATTAAAAATAGCAATGTAGTTATTAAAAAGTAAAAAATTAATGTTTTATAATAAATTGTTTCTAGTGTATAATACTCTATATGTACTATATTTTTATTATGTATATTATTATACCAATCCAGTTTTTTTATATATATTTTATTTGGTATATCGCTAAATAAATTATATAATATATTAGTATTTACATTTTTTTCTTGGTAAATATAAAAAACTAATTTGTGGTTAATTAGATAAAATGTTGTAGCAATTACAAAAAATATATACATTATTAAATTGTAAATTAATTCTTTTATGTAGTATATAATACTCATATATATATATATATCTTTTTTTTCATGTGAGGTGAGATTTGAACTCACGTTTCTATAATAGAAAACCTGTTTTCAAGACAGGCGCTTTAGACCACTCAGCCACTCACATATAAACACGGGAGTAGCTTAATGGTAGAGTATTGGTCTCCAAAACCGATGATAAGGGTTCGATTCCTTTCTTCCGTGTTTTTTAGGGTTAAGTAATTAATTTTTTTTATTTAGTATTAGATGAAAAATTTATTTAACAGTCCTTTTGAATATTGGGAAAAAATAGGTTATGTTGGATATAATAATTATACAGATCTGCATTTAAAGATTAAAAAAAATATTTTATTTCAAGAATGGGGTAACTTAAAAAAAGAATCTTTCATGGAACATAAAATTATGTTTACTCAATATTTACACGAATTAAATTAAGAAATAAAAAAAAATAATTTAAATTCTACTTTGATTTTTTCAAAAAATAAAATTAAAAATACAAAAAAATTTAAATTTTTTTGTATTTTTAATAGTTTAATGCATCTATTTAAAAAAACATATGTATTACAGCTAAGTTATTTAAAAATTTTAAAATTTTTAAATAGCTGGAAAAAAAAAAAATATAAAAAAATTATATCTTTTTTTAGTAATAAAAAATATACTTTTTTGTTAAAAAAGTATATTTTTTATATTAATAAAATATATCAATTATATTTTAAGGTGTTGTTTTTTAATTTAAAAAAAACAATTATAATATTAAAAAAAAAATTTTATCGTTACCTGAAATTTTTTTTTCAATATTCTTTTTTATTATCTAAAAAACAACCTTTGTATAAATTAAGTAAAAATATCATAAAAAATATATATCTTTTATATAAAAACCCACTTTTATTAAAGCAATACAATAAGATATTGACTCTTTCTGCAAATGTACCACTTTATAATAATTCAGTAATTAAAAATAATTATTTAAATAATTTAAATTATTCAAATAAAAGTATATTTGAAAGTATACCTCAGTCATCCAATAAACAAAAAAAAATATTTAAATTATTTATTTGCAATTATTTTAATATCAATTTGTCACAATTAAAATACATTGTAAATAAATATAATTTTGTAAAGTGGGAAGATTTCTTTGTATTTTTAAATAATAACTTATCCTATCATTTAAAAACATTAGATTTAAACAATTATTTAATCAACAATATTGCTTTAAATGGTAATCAAGTTATTTTACATAAGCATTCTAATATTTCTTTATTTACTGGAGATTTTTTAGAAATTAATATACAAAATACAAATGATTTATTAAAATGGTTAAACAATAAATTATTTTTATTTTTTTTTTTAGTAGGTAATTATAACAGTAGTTTTATGTGTAAGCAGTTATTACGATACTTTATTGTAATAACTTATAATTTTATATCAAATAAATAATATTTGATATAACAATTAGTATACTCACTTGGTGGAACAGGTAGACACGCTTGTCTTAAAAACAAGTCCTTTTTGGGTATGGGTTCAAGTCCCATAGTGAGTATTATAAATCTGGTCTTTATATTTTATATATTCAATGCGTTCTCAAATTCAAATAATTCATACATATTATTTATTATATTATTATTATCGATATTATTTATTTTTTTTTATGTATTTTTTAAAAAAAATAAGTAAGTTACAATCTAAAAATATATATTTTGGTATTTCTTTTTTAAAATTATATAATCTTTATTTAATGGTTAAATTTTTTTTTCTTCGGGTAAAAAAAATAGCTTTTTTTAATTTTATAAAAAAAATTAAAAAAAGTACTTTTAAAAAAAAACTATCTTTTTCTTATATATTTACTAATAAATTTAAAAAAAATAAATCTATTTTTAAAAAAAAGAAAAAAATTAAAAAAAAAAAATTTTTTTTTTCTAATTCTAATGTGCTGCTTTTAAATAAAATAAAATATCATAGGTATTTTAACTCAGTAATTAAATTAGAATCACAAACATATAAAAATAATTCAAATTATTTTTATGATATTAGAGGTAAGTATAGTTCTCATAATAGTTATATTTGGTGTATTAATTTTTTGACTGCTAGATATCTATTATTAATACAAACAAGAAATATCTTTAAAAAAAAAGGTTATTTTAAATATAAAAAGAATATTTTACATATTTTAAAAAAAAAAGTAAGCGTTTCTAATGTAATTAGTTATGACAATTCTATTAATTGGTTTCAGAAGTGGAAAATTTTAAATTTTATAATGAACAGTACATTGATCTCAAGTAAAAATATTTATTTATTTAGTAACAATACTATATTTACTATTTATTTAGATAAACATACTAATATTACTAAAAAATTAAAAAAAGAATTAGTTTCTTATAATTTAAATTTAAATCAGATAGAAACACCTAATAGGTTTTTTAGTAATAAAAAAAATACACATTCCATATGGAAATAATAATAGGTAGTTTATTATAAAACATATTTATAAAGTGTATCTCTATACACCCTATTAGCATTCTTTAATTATATCTATATGAACAAAAAAATTCGAAATATTGTTTCTTTAAAAGTACCTAGTTGTGAAGCATCCTCAAAACCTCCTTTAGGTTCTATTATCGGTCAGTTTGGTGTACCAATTATGGATTTTTGTAATTTATTTAATAAAGTAACTTTAGATAGTCAATATAAAAAAGGGATTTTAATTAATTGTGTTTTGATTATATATAATGATTTTAGTTTTGATCTAAAATTAAAAACAATTGATTTAAGCTATCTATTAAAAGTTGCTATTAGTAATAAATTATTATCTGGTAAGAAAAATTTAAGTTTTAAAAAAGGCCGTGTACAGTCAATTTTATATGGAATTAAAAAAAGAAAAAATAGAAAAAAAAAAAAAAAAATAAATAATTTTTATTTATCATCTAATGGGTTGTTTGATGTAGCACATATCAAATATTCTACATTAAATACTGATATTTCTTTTATTTCTTATTATAAAACAGTTTTTGGTACATGTAGATCAATGGGGTTTTTTATATATCCATCATTTTACTTCAATAATTCAACAAAAATAAAAGAATCTTTTTTACTTAATTTGATTTCCAATCTATCAGAAAAGTCAAAAAAAAAATATTTAATTAGTAGTGATACAAATAATATTTTATGTAGCAAACTCGCCTTTTATTAAAATTTTTTTTTTTTTTTTTATTAATTATATTAAATTTAAAATTTTTATTTTTGATTTATATTGCCAAAAAGAACCTGTTTTAAAAAGTTGGACAGTTTCTAGTAATCAAATACAAATGGTATTAGATGGGTTATTTTTAATTAAAAATAATCAAATGCCTAGCTTATCTTTTAGACGTTCTTGTAGAGAAGGTATTTGTGGTTCTTGTGGTATGAATATTAATGGACGAAATGGATTAGCATGTCTTATTTCTAAAAAATCTGCAATTTTAGATAGTTTTAAAATATATCCTTTACCTCATATGCCACATATTAAAGATTTAGTTGTTGAAATGTCTTTTTTTTATCAACAATATAAAAGCATTAACCCTTTTTTAAAAACAACTAGTTTATTTAATTTTTATTATTTAACTCAATATAGTAATAAAAATTCATTTTTTGTAAAAAATCTTAGTTTTGCTTTTAAAAAACCAAACCAAGAAATTTTACAAACTAAGCAAGAACGTTTATTATTAGATGGGTTGTATGAATGTATATTATGTGCTTGTTGTTCCACTAGTTGTCCAAGTTATTGGTGGAGTAGGGAAAAATATTTAGGTCCTGCTGTTTTATTACAAGCATATAGATGGATTATTGATAGCAGAGACAACAATTTGGTAGAAAGATTATCTTTATTACATTCTAGTGATAGATTATATAAATGTCATGGTATTTTAAATTGTGTTCAGTGTTGTCCTAAAAATTTAAATCCAGCATCTACCATATCTAATTTAAAGCATTTAGTTTCTTCTAGTTGGATATAATTTATTTATTTATTTTTTTTTTAGCTGGATAGCTTAGTGGTAAAGCATTGGACTGAAAATCCTTGTACAGTGGTTCGATTCCATTTCCAGCTATAAATACATATATTTCTAGAAAATAAATTAATTCTATATTTTTTAATTAATTGTGATAATGTATTTGCCGCATTTACATAAAAGTCGTTTTTGATATCAAAAGTAATTTTAGATCATCTCCATTTAAATAATAAAAAACATTAATTAGTCAAAATTAAAATATAAAAAATTAATAATATGGGGTATAGCCAAGAGGTAAGGCATCGGTCTTTGATACCGCGATACAAAGGTTCGAATCCTTTTGCCCCAAAAGATAATTGATAGGACGTTTTTTATACATTTATTTCTTTATCCATGCGTAAATCTATTTGGCATAATAATAACATTTATTTCTTTGTGGAATACAAATTAACTAATAAAAAAAATAAAATTTCATTATCAAATAATAATAGTTTATTTTCTATAAATAAATATTCTATTTCATCCAATGAAAATAATAATATTTATTCAAATCTATATAAAAAACTAGAATTTACTAGTCTTTATTTTCTATATTATGTTTTTTTTTGTACAAACATGCAAAGTCAACATATATTAAACAAAAACATTATTGATTTTTTATTCTATAAAGCTTTTCTAATATATTTTATTAAATTTATTTAGTTGGACGTTTTTAACTCTTTTTTATTTTTTAAATAATAACAATTAAACAATTATGCAAAAAACCGCGAATAAAAAAAAAAAAAAAATCACGTGCTCCAGCTTTATTAGGTAATCCAATGAAGAAAGCACAGGTTGAGCAGATGCAAAAACACAATCCAAAAAAACCTAATTCTGCTAGAAGAACAGTAGCAAAAGTAAAAATTAAACATACAAAAAAAAATGTTTTTTGTCATGTTCCTGGAAATAAACATAATTTGTCAAAACATTCTGTAGTCATGTTACAGGGTGGTAGATGCCAAGATTTAATAGGAGTAAGATATAAACCTATTTTTGGTCTTTTTAATTTAGCACCTGTGGATCGTAATTCTAGATTTACTAAATTTGGATTGTCAGCTAAAAAAAAAAAACAAGAATTAAAAGAAAAATTATGAATTTATTTAATTACAATTTATCAAATATTACCAACAATAAATTACATTTATCGAGTAATAATTTAAATGTTATAAATTATAACTTTTATTTATTTTTTTATAAAATAAATTATAATTACTTTTTTAGCAAAGAATATTTATGTTTGTCTACAACAGATAGACATTATTTATTAAATTATATAAATTTTATAAAAAATAATATCAATGTTCAAATGAAATTATTTACTGATTTAGCAGCTTCTGATCATTTAGGTAGAAAAAAAAGATTTAATATTACTTATAATTTATTATCTTTACATTATCATACTAGATTATTAATTAATATATGGAACGACGAGCTTAATTTCATTAATAGTATTACAAAGTTATTTCCTTCAGCTCAGTGGTATGAAAGAGAAGCTTGGGATTTATTTGGTGTTGCTTTTAAAGGTAATAATGATCTAAGACGTATTTTAACTGATTACGGTTTTTATGGACATCCACTAAGAAAAGATTTCCCATTAACTGGCTATGTTGAATTGGGTTATGATTTACGAATGAATTCTATTGTATATAAAAATATTACATTAATACAAGAGTATAGAGAATTTGATACTTTATCTCCATGGGATTTTTTTGCAAATAATATACCAAAAAAATAATAAACTTTTTTCTGTATTTATTTTTTTTTAGATATTTCATATTTATATTTTATTAACATTATTTTTATTTTTCCGCTGAATATACCACTATGATAAAATATATAAAGTGAGTTATATAAGAAAAAGATACAAATGAATATACAACAAAAAAAAAAAAAAATTATTAATAAAAAAATGTTTAGTTTAGGTATAGGTAAAGTTATATCTGTTAGTGAAAGTGTTGTTTTAGCTGTAGGACTTAAAGGTGTTCGAGTAGGTGAAATTGTTACTTTTGGTAATAGAACAGGTTTAAAAGGTTTAGTTATGAGTTTCGATAGAACTTACGTAAAAATTACATTAGTTGCTGGAGATCCAAAAAGAGTTTTTGCAGGTGATGTAGTAGAAAGAACTGGTAGATTAGCTGAGACAATTAGTGGTTGGGGTATCTTTGGTAGAATAGTGACTCCATTAGGTGGTTGTTTAAATACTAGAAAATTTCCATTAGATATTCTTTGCTGGAATGAAGTTTTTTGTGTTAGAAAAGTATTAGTCGATTCTGATGCACCAAGAATTACAGAAAGACAAAGAGTACGTAAATTTATTCAAACAGGTGTAAATTCCGTTGACTGTTTTTTACCAATTGGTTGTGGCCAAAGAGAATTAATTGTTGGTGATTTAGGTACAGGAAAAACAAGTTTAGCGATTACTATCTTATTAAATCAAAAAGATATAAATACAGGTATTTGGAGATATATCGAACAATTTAATTATAATACAGATAGACATCAATTTTTTATTCCTTGTATTTACGTTAGTATTGGAGGTAAAAGATCTGAAATAAAAAGATTAGAAAGATTATTAGATGTACAAAAAGCATCTACTTATAGTATTATTGTATACGCTGGTGCTTCTGACTTAGCTGGTGTTCAATATTTAGCTCCTTTAGCAGGATGTGCTATGGGTGAGTGGTATAGAAATAGAGGTCATCATCCTATTGTTATATATGATGACTTAAGTAATCACGCTACAGCATACAGATATATTTCTCTAATGCTTAGAAGACCTCCAGGAAGAGAAGCATATCCAGGTGATATGTTTTATGTACATGCTAAATTATTAGAAAGAGCAGCTCAATTACATATTAGATTAGGTGGTGGTTCATTAACTGCATTTCCTATTGTTGAAACTAAGCAAGGTGATTTATCTGGTTATATTCCAACAAATGTTATTTCTATTACAGATGGTCAAATTTTCTTATCTAGTAAATTAAAAAATCAAGGTATGATGCCTGCTGTAGATTTAAATTTATCTGTTAGTAGAGTTGGTGCTAGAGCACAACCAAATATGCTTGCTGATATGAGTAAGAAAATTAAAGTAAGTTATTCTTTTTACAGAGCATATGCTAGTATTGAACAAGTAGGTGGTGAGGTAGATCCTACAATTTTATCTTATTTAAATAGAGGTAAAAAAATAGTTGAATATTTAAGACAAGATTTATTTAAAACAGAATCTTTATACAAACAAGTATTTTGTTTTTATTGTATTCATAATGGACATTTAGATAAAATACAACCACAATATGTTTTATTTTATTTTAGAATGATGTTTCACCCAGGTATCTTAGATTATGCTATTAATAATGCAGATACTTGGTTTTTAGTAGTAGATTCTGAATTTGAAATGTTAACTGCATATGTTAAAACAAAACATTATAAACATTTACAAGGATTATTTAAAAAATTTGTAGAAATTTTTGACTTTTTTTTCAGTAGAAATTATACTGAATTAATAGATGAAAGATTTAATGCTATTGCACATGGTCATTAATATCATTTTTAACATTTAATTCGTTTTTTGTTAATATTATTATTTAATTGTATTTTACTATTATTGTATAAATTTATATTTTTTTCTTATGTTTTTTAGTCCATTTGAGCAATTTTTTCTATATTCTTATTTTACTGTAGATGGTATCCATTTACTAAATAACCAATTGCATATTGATTATGGTTTTGGTTTATTAATGACATTTTTTATATTAAATTTAAAAGGTAACTATATTCAAAATAATGTAGTACAAATTAATTTATTTTCTTATGTTATTAAAATGTTATCTCGTTTTTTTTATAATATTGTATATTCTTACTTAAATAATTTTGTAAGAATATATTTCTCATTTTTGTTTTTTTTATTTATTTTTATTTTTTTCTGTAATTTAACTGGTTTAGTTCCTTATAATTTTACAGTAACTTCTCATTTTGCTGTAACTTTAATGTTTTCTTTTATGGTTTGGTATAGTGCTATAGGTATTGGTATTACTAACCACCAATTAAAATTTTTTTTAGTTTTTTTCCCTAAAGGTATTGCTTTAGGTTTAACTATGTTTATTGCTGTATTAGAATTACTATCTTATAGTTTTAGAGTTATTAGTTTAGCTGTTCGATTAGGTGCCAATATGATTGCAGGTCATATTATGATAGATTGTATTATTATTTATATGTACAATTTAATATTATATAGTTTATTTTTAGATGGTAATATAGTACTTATGTATATATTTATTATTTTTTTTTGGTTTTTACTACTATTTGGATTTATGCTTTATGAAGTAGTAGTATGTTTTTTACAAGCTTATATATTTATTGTACTTTCTTGCTTATACATCAAGGAAGTATTATAACAAAGAAATTGACGGAAATAGTCTTAGTTAGACAGCATTATTAATGAAAAGAAATGAATAACATACAGTATAAAAGATTAATAAATGAAAATCTATATACAAAACAATCTGGTAATAATTTTAAAAAAAGTTATTTTTTTTACAGTAAAGAACATCAAGAATATATAAATTTTGATAAAAAACATCATGAAGGAGAAGGTGATTTTTTACATAGTAAATTCTTAACTTATATTAATGTTATTCCTTTTTCAAGACCACCTTTTTTTTTTGCTATGTATCTTGGTATTATAGTACCACAAATGCTTTTTTTATTTAAACGTATGAGAAGAGATAATCCTTCTTTAAAATGGGTTAAAGTTATCACAGTTATGTGTGTTTTTTTTGCAATACTTAATTTATTCTATTGGTTTTTTGATTTATTTATAGAAAGTAATAATATAGGCAAGCATAATCAAAAAATTAATGCTTCTATTTCATATGGGTTTACTATTTTTATGTTATCTGAAGTTTGTATTTTTGCTGGTTTATTTTGGGGATTTTTTGATAGAGCATTTCATCCAAGTGTAGTATTACAATCATTATACATGCCTAGTGGTACTCATGGATTACCTAGCTTAGAACTAGTATTTCGTGGTAGTTTTTTATTAAGTTTATCTTGTTCCGCTTATAATGCAATGAAACGTTGTTTAATGACAGGTGATAATAATAGAGCTCGTTTTTGGGGGTTTGTTTCTTTATTAATTGGATTAACTTTTCTTTTTCAACAAGTAGAAGAATATGAATCTATTCCTTACATGATGAGTTTAAATGCACATTGCTCTTATTTTTATGCCATTACTGGATTACATGGTTTTCACGTTGCAATTGGTATTATGTTTATTGGTACAATAGTAGATAGAATTGAACAAGAAAAATTTAATCAATATGATTTAATGTCTGTAACTTTTGCTGAAATTTATTGGTATTTTGTAGATTTAGTATGGTTTGTTTTATTAATTGCGTTATATGCTTACGGTGTGTATCATCCAAATGCAGTATTATTAGAAAAATATACAATAATAGACGAGGTAAAAGATTTTTTTTTTAGTTTTGGATATTTGACTTTTGATTACATAAAAGAATTTTATATTCTTAATGATTTATATAGTATCGATTGGTCTACTAAATTTAGCTATATCAAAGATTACTATAATGATATATTAAATTGGTTTTTTATTTTTTTTAATCATCCTTTTTTAACTATTTCTGTAATGTTTAAAGAATTAACTGATAGTTTTGAGTATTCTTTTTTTTTATTTATGTTTACTCACCCTATATTAAGTGTTAATATGTTATTTAATACTTTTTTTAATGAATTTACAATTTTTTTCTACTCATATCTCTTATTACACCCAATTAGATCTTTTTTTTTATTAGTGAGTACAATTTATTTTTTCTTAGCTCATAATCTTTTTTATGTAATTTTTTCTATTTTATCTAAAGGGTATAGTTTGATTAATCACTATTATTAGTATTAATTACTATAATAATTAAGTTTAATAGGAGAAATAACTCAGTGGTAGAGTGTCCGTTTGTCGCACGGAAAGTCGTGGGTTCAAATCCCATTTTCTCCGATTAAAGTATAATTTATTTTTTATTTAGGTAGATACGAAGATTTTTTAAATTGATTAATGTTTTATTTTCTAATTATAATATTTTTTTGTTTTTTATTTAATATTTTAAAAGTGGTGTATAAAGATTATATTAAAGAAAATAGTTTTATACAAACAATACATTTTTTTTTTTATAGTTTAATTTTTTTATTGTTATTTGTATAATTTTATAAATAAAATTATACAAATAACCCCTTCGTCTATTGGTTAGGACAACGTTTTTTCATGACGGGAAGATGGGTTCAATTCCCATAGGGGTTAATTATTTTTATTACTAGGGTGGCTGAGTGGTTAAAGCGACAGACTGTAAATCTGTTACGTAATTGTGTCGTTGGTTCGAATCCAACTCCTAGTAATACATAAAAGTAATATAAATATTTAAAAATAACTATTTAAAAGAAACAATTTTTTAAATATTAATGTATTGTTTCATAGACATTACATTATATAATTCACTAAAAAGATAGCAAATATGCACATTTACAATGTGCATAAATTACTATAATACTACTGCCTTGGTAATTTACACCATTGAGATTTTTAACGTGATTTCACCTCTACATCCTTTTAGTCGTCTATACTATTAGTGCGATTTTTAGTGATCAGAAAGTATTTACGTTGTAGCACATAAATAAAAGTTACATTTTGCTAAAATAGTATATATATAAGCATTGTTAGGAGAATTGAATAAAAATATATATATAAATATTTCATAATGAACAGACTGTAAATCTGTTACGTAATTGTGTCGTTGGTTCGAGTCCAACTCCTAGTTACAAAAAAAAATTAGTAATTTTTTATATAAATTGTATATTTTATATTATGTATTAATATTCTTGCAGTTAACTTTTATTTAAGCAAAAAATAATGTTTTTCAAATTTATTATTACTATATTGTATTATACTAGAGAAAATACTGAACGTTTAATGCATATATTAAAATTGCTTTTTTTGGTTTAGCTATATAATATCGAATTAATTTATTATGTGGGTGTTTATTATAGTATTATACCTGGTAATTATTTATTCTTATAGTAGACTATATAGTCTATGTAGGGATAGTAATTAAGAATAGATGTAAAAGTGATCACTTCCTCAGTAACTGTATAAATAAAATTTTATTAATTATTTAAGAAAAATAAAGATCCTATTGGTTAATTACGTGGAGGTACCTCCACGTAATTAACCAAAGAAGCAATGTTGTATAATAATAAATTTATTAAGTGAGTGTGCAGTAATCTCATGCACTTCGTTTAGTTAACATTTTTTAGCTAGTAAAAGGAAAATTAACAAGAAATATTATAAATATTTATAATATTTCATATAAAGAGGGGTTTGATTCTGGCTCGGAGTGAATGCTATCTAGTGAACGCTTTACACATGCAAGTATAAATTTATAAATATAAATTTGCGAACAAGTGAGTAATATATGTATTAAATGCCTTTAGGTTTCTTATAACAATTCGAAGTTTTTCGAAAAGAATGTAGAAAATAAAAAAAAATAAATTTGCCTATAGATTAATACATATGGTTAAAGGTAGTTGGTAAGGTAAAAGCTTACCAAGCCGAACGCCTAGCTGGTCTAAGAGGTTGAACAGCCACGTGGGGACTGAGACAACGCCCTATTTCCATTTGGATACAGCAGTGAGGAATTTTGGACAATCGATTTAATAGATCGGATCCAGTGATTCATTAATAAATTAGGGAATGAAGGTGTTACTGTAAACCTATAGTTTGGAGAAATCATGATATTCTCTTAACAAACGATTATTTTAAATTGAACAAAAAGTAAATTTAAAATAAAAGAAAAACACATTAAGCGCCGGCTAATTCTCGTGCCAGCAGCCGCGGTAATACGGGTGGCGCAAGTGTTACTCCTAATGACTGGGCTTTAAGCGTGCGTAGACTGTAACATAAATTTAGTATCAAATAGCAATTATTATTTGGTTGCGTGGAGTATCTAAGTTTTAATGTTACTAGAGAAGTATAAGTGTTGTTGGAAATTCTAATAATAGTTACTAAAGACGATATTATATTAGAGGTAAGGCCACTAGTAAAGTCGAGCAGCATTGTACGTTCTGACGTTTAAGCACTAAGGCATGGGTATCAAATAGGATTAGAGACCCTAGTAGTCCATGCAGTCAACAATGAGTGTTAAACATTTGATTTTTTTTAAATGTTGAAGCAAACGCGTAAACACTCCGCCTGGGTAGTACGATCGCAAGATTAAAACCTAAAGAAATTGACGGAGATCAGTTACAAGCGGTGGAGCATGTGATTTAATTCGATACAACGCGAGAAACCTTACCATACTTTGTCATATTTTATTTAAATTTGAATAGTTAAATATTCATTTTCATTATATTTTTATAAAAAAAATAAAATACAGGTGTTGCATGGCTGTCGTAAGTCCGTGTTTTGAGATGTTAGGTTTGTTCCGCTCAACGGGCGCAACCCTCACTTTTAGTTTGATGCATTTTTATGTTTGTACTCTAAAAGAACTGCTTACGTAAAGTAAGAGGAAGGCGAGGATAATGTCAAGTCAATATGGCCTTTATAGTATGGGCTATACATGTGCTACAAAGGTAATCACAAAGAGTTACGAATGAAATTATTCAGTAGTGAATCTCAAAAAAATTATCTCAGTTCGGATTGTTTTCTGAAACTCGAAAACATGAAGTTGGAATCGCTAGTAATCGTAGATAAGAACGCTACGGTGAATTTATATCCTGATCTTGTACACACCGCCCGTCAAGCCACGAAAATTAGTAGTACTACCATTTAAATAGAAAGAATTTATTTTTTAAATTTGTTAATATTTAATAGAGTATTATTAGTAATTGGGGTTAAGTCGTAACAAGGTAGCCGTAGGGGAACCTGTGGCTGGATAAATTAAATAAATAAAAATAACGTAAGTAAGTGACATATTTAAAAAAAAATAATAAAGTAAAAATAAAATTAATTTTTAATTGTTACCAACCGACCACAATAAAAATTAATTTCTAATCAAAACAAAAAATAACACATAATTTTAAATATAAATATTTAATTTAAAAACAAAAAGAGTAATAAGTGGATACCTTGGTTTTAGAAAAAAAAATAAAGAAGTTAGGAGAATCTCCATGGATCTTTTTTTAAGTAAAAGCAGTATGCTTTTACGTGCATAAAAAGGGAATTGAAACATCTTAGTACCTTTTTAAAAAAATCAAAAGAGAAAGCATTAGTAGTGGTGAGCGAACTTGCATTAAGGAAATAGATGGTATTCGTTATAGATGAAAACAAATTGAATTTGTTAACTGTAAAAGGTGAAAGTCCTGTAGTTTTATAATAACCATGCAAATAAAATAGTAAAAAAAAATATGTGTTGTTTTTTTTGAATAAAAAACCCACTTTTTATTCCTTTATTTTCTAAAAACCGATAGTGTACTACGTATCGTGAGAGAAAGGTGAAAAGTAACAATGTCAAAAGTTTTGAAAATATCTTGAAACTTATTACTCACAAGCATACGAAGCAAAACAATATAAGTTTTGTAACGTTATACCTTTTGCATAATGGGTCAATGACTTTATTAAAGTAGCAAGCATAATTAGATTTAATGGATGCGCAAAGAAATTACATTTAGTTATTTTAATAAGACCCGAAGCTAAGTGATCTAATCATGATCAAGTTGAAGAGTCAAAAAACTCAGAGGACTGAACCCGTGTATGTTGCAATATACTGGGATGAATTGTGGTTAGGGGTGAAAGGCCAACCAAACTTAGTATAGCTGGTTTTCCACGAAACTTATTGAAGTAAGGCGTTTTATTTTCTTTTTATTTAGTCAAGCACTTTTAATTGGATGGGAATCTTTGATTTTACTGATAATTATTAACCTTTAAAAAAATAAATAGTAGTAAAACAGGTAGATTTTAAGTGATAAGGTTTAAGATCGAGAGGGAAACAGCCCAGATTGTTAATGAAGGTCTTTAAGTTATATTTAAGTGGAAGGAAGAAGTATTTATTTATTTGTGTTAGGATGTAGGCTTGGAAGCAGCCATCATTTAAAGAAAGCGTCAAAGCTCACTAATATACTATTAATTATTTCTGTAAATGTAAAGAGACTAAAAATATACACCTAAATTACAAATTTAAAAATGGTAGTGGAATGTTCTGTATTTCGTTTAAGTAAAATATTAAATATTTTATAGAGAAATCAGAATTAATTATGTTGATATGAGTAATAAAAAACAATGTGAAAAACATTGTCGCCGAAAACCTAAGGGTTTCTATTGAGCAGGATTAACCAAATAGAGTAAGTCGATTTCTAATAAAAAAACCAATGTTTTTTTAGATGAATAACATAATACATTAAGTAGACTGTGTATTAATTTATAATTTGTTATAATAAATAAATAATATTTAATACATGCTGGAAAACAATTAATGTTTTTGTATCGTACCCTAAACCAACACAGGTAGGTAGGTAGAGAATACTAAGGCGTTTGGGAGAATCATGTTGAAGGAACTCGGCAAAATAATCTTGTAACTTCGGGAGAAAAGATACTTATTATACAAATAATAAGTCAAAGAGAGCAGGAAGAAGCGACTGTTTAACAAAAACACAGGACTCTGCTAAATTGAAAAATGAAGTATAGAGTCTGACTCTTGCCCGGTGCTGTAGTGATAATTTTAAATTGTGTAATAAGCATTTTAAACTAATGCTCAGTAAACGGCGGCTGTAACTCTGACGGTCCTAAGGTAGCGAAATTCCTTGTCTGTTAATTGCAGACCTGCATGAATAGAGTAACGACTTCTTCACTGTCTCCAACATGATCTCAATGAAATTGAATTTTCTGTGAAAATGCAGAGTGCTAGTAGCTAGACGGAAAGACCCTGTGCACCTTTACTATAAACATATGTTGTTTCTATCTTTTTGAATTATGCAGGATAGATTTGAGTATTTATAAAAAAACATTGTTTTTTGTAAAAAAAACAATGTTTTTTTTAATAAAAATACGTTCTTGAGATATAATTTTTTTCATAAGATAGAACTAATTAAATATATAATTGTATTTGTAAAAATCATATGTGTGGTAGTTTGACTGGGGCGGTCGCCTCCTAAATAGTAACGGAGGTGTACAAAGGTAAATCTTCAGCTGTTTAGAACACAGCTTCTGTGTATAATGGCCTAAATTTGCTTAACTGAAAGAAAAACACTTCTAACAGAAACGAAAGTTGGTCATAGTGACCCGGTTATTTCTAGTGGTAGAGTAATCGATTAACGGATAAAAGGTACGCCAGGGATAACAGGCTTATCACTCCCCAGAGTTCATATCTACGGAGTGGTTTGGCACCTCGATGTCGGCTCATCACATCCTAGTGCAGTAAGGGGTTCTAAGGGTTTAGCTGTTCGCTAATAAAAGTGGTACGTGAGCTGGGTTCAGAACGTTGTGAAACAGTTCGGTCCCTATCTACTATTAGTATAAGAAAAATCATATTAACTTTTTCCTAGTACGAAAGGACTGGAACAAGCATGCCTATTGTGTATCAATTGTTAAAAATAGCATAGTTGAGTAGCTACGCATGTACAAATAACTGCTGAATTCATATAAGTAGGAAGTTGTAATATATGTAATTTTTCTAATAAGAGGTACGTTAAAGATTATTACGTAATGATAGGTAGTATGTGTAAGTTAAGTAATTAATTCAGCAAAACTATACTAAGTATACCAAAGAGTTTTTAAATTAAATACATAAAATATATATCAAGATTAAGAGACGTTTTTATAAATTCATTTTTAAAATTTTTATTTTAAAATGCCACAATTAGATTTTTTAGTGATTCAAACAGAAAGTTTTATTTTACCTTCATTTTTTTTTTATTATTTTTTATTTCTGAAAAAAATAGAGCCTTTATTAACATTTCAATTAAGAATTAAAAAGTTATTAGAATTAGAATATTATATCTGGTTTGATAATAATTTAAATACATTTGTAGAGTATGATAGTATTTTAGTTAAAAAAACAACAGATTCTTTATTTTATGGTAAATATTATTTTGAGTGGTTATGTTTTTTTTTACCAGAATATAGAGTAGTATTTCCAGATAGAATGTATCCAATGGATTTATATTATTTACAAGGTATTTATTATAGTGCTTTTGATGAGTGTAATCGTAATTATTTTAGAGTAATTAACTATTAAATATGATACAAAAAATTAATTTATTTGTATTTTATTTTGTTTTTTTTATTTCTATAAAAAAAACACTTGAGTATAATTTACAAGATTTAATGTTCTCTATACATTTATATAGTGTTATTTATATATCTTTTTTTTTATTTATTTTTTTTCTTTTTCGATCCTTTGTATTTTTTAAATATCAAATAAATTTTTTTTTTTTATATTTATTAATTTTTCTTTATATTAGTGGTTTATTATGGAGTTTTTCTTCTTGGGGCATTTATTTTTTTGGTACTTCTTGGTTATTTTTAAGTGTTTGTTGTTTATTTTGTATATTATATTATTTCTATTTTTTCTTAAAAAATACAAAAAAATGGTATTTTATTTACTTAATAGAATCATTTTGGATTATGTTAATATTTTATTATTTTTTAATTAAAAATAATTATCAAACTATTCACCAAAACACAAAAACAATTATTTTAACAGAGTATTTAATGAATCATGATATATTATATTTAATTTTTTATTTATTATTATTTAGTTTTTATATTTTTGTATTAGTTTTTATTAATGCTGCTGTGTGGTATGAAAATAGGCGTATAGCTCAGTGGTAGAGCAACCGACTTTTAATCGGATGGTCGCTGGTTCAAATCCAGCTGCGCCTAGTCAAACGCGAATAGCTCAGGGGTAGAGCGAGTGACTGTTAATCACCAGGTCATCGGTTCAAATCCGATTTCGCGTTTTTATTTAAGCAATTAAATAATTTAAAAAATCAATCGTTTGTATAAGAAAATAGAATTAAATAATATATATGTAATGTATTATACTTTGTTTGTATTATCTTAATAAAAATATGATAAACTTTTTATTTTATAAAGCAGTTTATATTAATTTTAAAAAGTTTTTTTAATTGGACGTTTTTTAAATAAATAAATAAAAATAAATGAATGCAGATAAAATAAAAAAGAAAGAAACAAAAAAAAAATTAATAGAGTATAAAAAAACATTAATAGAGTATATAAATAAATTCAATAAATCTGAAAAATTATCAGACTTCAAAGATGTACGACGGATTTATGGAGGATATAAGGATATAGGTAGTTTTGAAAAATCTAAGGATATAGGTAGTCTTGCTTATCAGGATTTTTTTACGAAAGTAAAAAAACTAATTGTACTCTACAATTATACAGGAAATTTATATAAATTTAGTTTGAATTTAGTAGTCAAAAATGATTGTTTTTTTGATGAAGAGATGGAATTTTTTGATGAACAGTGGGATTTTTTTGATAAAAAGATAGATTTTTTAAAATTATCATTAAAAGATATGTCTAATCTACTATCATTATTTATTTTTCAACGTTTCACAAAAATATTAGGAACAGAAATAATCTTTTTTAGTTTAAAAAATATAAAATATAAAAAAGATAACGTTTATTTTACTTACGAAGGTTATTTTGTAGTGTCTGAATGGTATTCACAAACAGAAAAGAAAAAAATAATTACTTCTATTTATTCAATAATAAGTAATATAAATAGTTTTTTTGATGATATCAAATTTAATTTTAAAGAAATAAATATAAAAGATTTTGAAAAAAGTTTTAAAAAGAGTTCAAAAAATTGGAAAGTAGATTTTATTTATTGGTTTTTTTTAAGTAAACCTTATTATAGGTATGAATTAAAGAGTGATAGTAGTAATTTATTAGATAATTGTAATTTATTAGATCATATTAGTCAAAAAGAATGTCGTTTCAATATAATTTATAGAGGTACTTCTAAGACTTGGTCAATTGGTAAATCTATAATAGAACAATGGGATAATTTTTTATCTAATTATTTAACAGACTATAATTCATTAAAAAAATCAGCGTTAATATTTAATATCTTAGATGAAGGATTTTCAAATGAATTAGAAAAAATATATCTAAAATACTCTACTCGTCTAAGCTGTTTGGATGTTTATTATGGTTGTTCATATAAAAATGATTACAAATCACACTATTTTATAAAAATGTATATAATATATTTTACACAAAATGGTTTATGTATAGGATGGAATGGAATTTATAAATTTAATGAAATGACTAAAAAATACAATTATTATTGTAGTTTTTATAAAATGTATAAAAATAAATATTATATAAAAAGATGTATAAATGAAATATATAATTTTAATTATCTAGATGAAAAATATACGAACTTTACATGGATAGACTTTTTAAAATGTAGAAAAGAACTACCACGAATAAATTTTTATAGCAGTATGAGTTCAGGTATTATTCCATTATTCCTAAATATAAAAAATACTTTTTACTACTACTACTACGACTATTATTGTTATAAAAAAAAAAAGAAAGTAATGGAAGAGGACGAGAAGAATGAAAGTCTTAGTTTCGCAAAAAATCCATTAAAAGCAATAAAATTTTATATTTTATTTTATTATGAAACTTATTAATTTAACAAAAATGTAAAAAAAAAAAAAAAAAAATAAAAAAAAATACAGGTACCATTTGGAAATAATTTAGTAGGTAGTTTATATAAAACAATTAATAAGTGTATTATAATACACCCTATTATAATACTATAATATTAATTATGAATAAAAAAAGTATGAGATCGTTTTTAACATTAAATAATATAAAATATTTATGTCACAAATGGAATAAGTATATCTATTTAGTAATATTTGTAATTATCTATTTAGTAATACAGATCAATTGCAGTATTAGTTTTGAAATAAAAACAGTTTATGCAATGGAGGAAATTAAAAAAGGACTATATTATGCAAAAATTAAATTTGATTTTGTATCGTTGAGAGACTACTGCTTAAAAAATACACAAATCTGTGAAAATAGATTAAACGATGTATTAGGTAAAAGTAACTTGGATATGAATGGTCTTTTTAGAAAGAATGGACATATGTTTTTTATTCATGAAAATAAGAAATTTTTATCTAGTTTAACACATAGCCCATCTTTCAAAAGAGATGGCTCAATAATAGAGAATATATTAATTAGTAAAAAAGACTATCGTAATTGGAATATATCTGCGGATAAACCTAAATTAATTAGTGAAGAAAGCTATCTTGATTGGAATAAACCTGATAATAAATTTAGGGATACACGACAATATTTAGGAGACCTTTTCGATTATGTAAACAATGAATATTTTTTAGAAACAATAGATTTAACAAATGAAGACAAACGTGCATTCGAATCATATTATAATGCATATGAAACCACTATAGAAAAAGGGTTAGAAAAACAACAGTGTCAGAAACGAGCAATTATATTATTAGATGATATAAAAAAAGCATCAGGTAATCTATACAAAATTAAAATAAAGCAATAATAATTTATTAAACGTAGTATAATAATAGAAAATAAAAATATAACTTATAAATTAATTAATTATGAGAAACAAGAAAAAGATATAAGATATATTAATAAATTTTATGAAGAGCACCATAAAATACCAGCAATGCGTTTACGTGATAGCATTTTAACATATAGTTATATATAATTACAAAAAAAAATTTAGGTTATTATCGTAAAAGTCAAAAAGATTATGTAAATAATTTATCCATTATTTATGAATAATTATTTTTAAATAAAATTAAATTCAAACAATAACAAGAGAGATGGCCGAGCGGTCTAAGGCATTTGCTTGGAAAGCAAACAGAGTTTTCTCTCGCAGGTTCGAATCCTGTTCTCTCTTATGTGTTAGAAAAGAATGATTTTAGGCAGTAGCAAATTAAATAAATGTTTTTTTTTCAATCATTTTATATTGAAAATATAAAAAAATCAATTGTTTATAATGAAAATAATAAATTAGTTGTTTTAAGTAATAAAAGCCATTCTAAATTATTTATTTCTAAGATAGATCATTTATTATTTAAAAATAATAATATTACTATGTTTTTATGTAATTATGTATATTTTAATAATAAAATAGTTTACTCTTTAAATCAAATTCGTTTTTTCCTTTCCGCTAGCTTATATGGTGTTACAAGTCGATTTCGTATGATAGGTAGAGGTTACTATTTATATAGTAATAAAAACATTTTATATTTTAGATTAGGTTTTAGTCATGTAGTTAAATTTATACTTCCATTAGATATACAAATAAAAAAAAAAAAAAAAAAAAAAAATTTTTTGTTATTAATTGTTTTTTTTTAAAAAAAATTAAAATTATAAAATAAAATTTTTATTTTTAATTAAGTTTATAAAAAAAAAAAAAAATATAAAAAAAATTTATTAAAAAAAAAAAAAAAAAAAAAAAAAAAAAAAAATTTTTGGGTATTACATGGTTTTAGTTTAAATAAATTATCATTAATACAACAAGTTATTCGTGGTTTACGAGGTCCAAATTTATATTCAAAGAGAATAAAAGGTATTTCTTTATACGATGAATTTATTCCTAGAGGTATTAATAGTTTAAGTAAGTTTTAATGTATTTTATTTTTTTTTTTATCATGTCTTTTCTCTTTTTCAACTATAATATACTTTCCATATGGTTTTCTTTTTTTCTAAGTCTTTCTTGTTATCTTTCACCCTTTTTGTGGGAAAATCAATTCTTTTTTAGTAATGTTAATAATTTTTTTTTATATTGGGGGGACAATTTGTCTGTTAATGGTAAAAATTATTTTATAGAAAATATATATTTTTTAGAAGGAACTGTAGTCAATAATTTAATTAGTAATATAAATAATAATATTTATACTAATTTTTATTTAGAAAATATATTATTTTACAACAAACCAAATACGAATTCTTTTTATTTATTATGGCTAGAAGCTAGTTGTAGTCGTAGTAATCTAATTAATTTTTATTGTTTACAGCAACAACAAATTTTATTAGCAGGTGAAACATCACTTTCTTTTTATAGAATTTATAATAAATCTTTACATGAGATATTATTTTATAGTATATATCTTATTAATCCACCAAATTTAAGTTTATATTTAGTTAAAGTACAATGTTTTTGTTTTGAAGAAATTTTAATTGGATCGCATGAATTAATTAATTTGCCTATTTTGATTTATTTAGATAATATTATTTTGTTGGAGAATAAATTAAATTGGTTAAACTTAATTTATTTAGAATATATAGCTTTAATAAAAGAAGTTTAAATGCATATATTAATATGTACTTGTAATTCAATGGTAGAATGTTCCGCTCATAACGGAAAAGCTGTAGGTTCAATTCCTACCAAGTACATTTAATTAGCGGAGTAGATTAATGGTAAATCATCAGACTCATGATCTGAAGTCAAAGGTTCAATTCCTTTCTCCGCTTTTTGCGAGTATAGCTCAATTGGTTAGAGCGTAAGTTTGTGGCACTTAAGGTTGTGGGTTCAAGTCCCATTATTCGCCTCCAAATGTGTTAAAGAGGGATAGTTTAATGATAAAATAGTGGAATCATAATCCATCTGATGTAGGTTTGAATCCTGCTCCCAATAACAAATAAAATTATTTATTTTAATAAAAAAATAACAAAATCTCCAGTTTATCGTACTTCACCAAATTAAAAAAACCAGAATAGTGTACAATGAAACCACTTATCAAATTTAAAGGTTATTTAATGGTAGCAAAAGAAGAACAATTACAAGAAAAAACAAAACAACAGTTTTTTTTGCAACACCAAAAAGAAAAACTTTTAAAATATATAGAAAATGATAAAAAAAGATTAAAATTATCAGATTTACAAATTAATGATCTATATGGAGATAATGACTGGGATAAACTGTATGATGTAATTAATTATTATGAATTTTGTGATTTAGTCAATAGAAGTATGCATATTCATTTTTTAAAAGGTAATGTGTATAATTTTAATTTAACAATTACATATCCTTCAAAAACAGTATTTTATATTAATGATTTAGAATCACATAAAGATTTTAAAAAATTATGTGATTTACTAATTAGTCAGTTATATTATGATTTTAGTTATATTTTAGGGATCCAATCACTTTTTTTTACAATAAAAGAAATACGTTTTGATAAAATTAAAGGAGATGATGAAGATAAATTGATATTAGAAGTAGATGGTTATTACGCACAAACAGAATGGTATGAAAAATCAGATAAACAAAGAATAGAAACATTAGATCAATTGTATTTAGCCAATTTAGAAAATTCTGATTTAGAAAGAAGAAGTAAAATTTATAATATAGATATAGATGTAACAGAAATAAATTATGCAGAATTTAAATTAAAATTTAAAAAAGAAGGGTTAGGTTGGCAAGTAGATAAAATTTATTATTTTACTTATGATTTACCATTTGCATTGTACAAGTATCAGATAACCGAATTTCATTTCAATGAGCGGGGGATGCTAGATTATACTTGGTTAAATTATTTTAATTCATATGTTTATTTTGATTCCATTAATTTTAGTATAAATAGTTTAAAAAATAATAATATGTATGAATCTGTTTTATTAGGTAATCATTTTGATTTATATAATAGTAAATTGCATATAGAAGAATTTAAATATAGAATTCGAAATACACGTATTGTTTTACCATTAAAAGAAATAAATAATAAATTATTTATTCAAATGTATAACATTTATTTAAAAAACAATTCATTGGTTATGTTTAATAATTCAATTTATCAAGTGGATGAAAATGATAAGCCTATTAAATATTACTGTAGTCTTTATAGATTATATAAAAATAGAAAAAAAATTCAAAAAGATATACATGAGTTTTATGGTAAAATATATGTAGAGAATTATATATTAAATTTTAGTTTTGTAGATCTTTTAAAAAATAGAAAGTATTTAATAAAACCATTCAAGAATATTAATGAAAACCAATTTGTTACAATTTATAATATTTATTTAAATAATAATTTGTTAGCAATCAAAAATAATTTAGTTTATAAAATAGATGAAAATAATAAACTTCAATATTATTGTAATCTTTATACATTATATAGAAAAAGAAAAGAAATCTATAACGAAGTAAATAAATTGTTGTTTAAAGAAACTAAAGAAATTGATTTATCTTTTAGTTTCTTATCTTTTTTTAATAATCGAAAAGATTTGTTAAGATTTAATAGAAGACTATATGAGGCATATAAATGGAAAAAAAAAAATAATTATAATAAACAAAACACTAATGAAAAAAATAAGATTAATAATTAATTTATTATTGTTAATAAGTATTATAATAGTACTACACCAATCCTATGATGTAGCAACTAGAATGGTTTATGCAGAAGAAACTACAAAAATAATAACAAATGGGCTAACAGTTGTACGAAATAAATTAAATAAAACAGAAATTCAAAATTATTATTTTGAATATTATAATTTAACACCAAAGACATTTAGTTTTTTATGTAAAAAATCTGATTATGAGGGGTTAATTAAAAAATCACATAATTGTATTTATGATGAGAATAAAGAAACTTATAGCGTATTCAGTCATGGTTCAGATATAATTATGAAAGAAAATGCACTTAAACATTCTTTATATTTTAATAAAATTTCAAACATGGATATAAAAGGAAATTTAAAAACTCAATTTTTAGGAAATCCAATTATAATAGAAAAAAAAATAATAATAGATCAAGAATTAAACTATATAGAGGATATAATAAAATATATGGATTATCATTATGAAAAAATAAATGAAATTTTATCTAGTACAAATGAACCAATTAATTTATATGATTCAATCATCAAAAATAGTTATGATTATTTACAATATAAATATCCAAATTATTATTGTAAAAATCAAGAAGATTATGAAAAAAATTTATTTTATATTTTAAACAAATTATTAGAAGAAGAAACATTTTTTAAAATTAAAATAAAACAATAATAAATAATTTTGAAAAGGGATAGCTTAGTAATCAAATCATAATCCACCTGATGTAGGTTTAAATCCACCTGATGTAGGTTTAAATCCTGCTCCCAATAACAAATAAAATTATTTATTTTAATAAAAAAATAACAAAATCTCCAGTTTATCGTACTTCATCAAATTAAAAAAACCAGAATAGTGTACAATGAAACCACTTATCAAATTTAAAGATTATTTAATGGTAGCAAAATATAAACAGTTAAAAAAGCAAATTGAAGTAATGGAAAGATTTAAAGAAGTATCTACAGCAATTCGTTTTGTTGCTGGAGGTGAATTAGGCCGATTAAGACCGGAGATTAAAGGCCGATTTGTAGGATTGACTAGTGTTGTTCCTATTTTACAAAATGATGAGTTATCTGAGGATATAAGTAGTAGTATGGTTGTTTGTATTACAGATGATAGAGGTACTTGTGGTATGCATAATTTAAATGTACTTAGATGTGCAAATGAAGTAATTGATGATTTAATTGATTCTCAAATTGATTTTTATTTATATAGTATTGGTAGAAAAGGTAGACAATATTTTAAAACTATGTATAAAAGAAATTATAAAGGTTATACAACACAAATTAATGATGTTAGATTTTCAATTGATATAGCTTATTTATTATTTGAAAAAATTTCAAGTTTAGTTGAAAATAAAGTAGATCAATTTTTTTTTATTTTTAACAGATACTATTCTGTTAAATTTCAAACAGGTGTTGTACATTCTATTTGTAATTTAACAGATTTTAAAAAAAGTTTAATTAATCAAACAGTAAAATCAATTAATAAAAAAAAAGCATTTACTTTTTGGAGTTCTTTATTATCTCAAATGGATTATGAAGATTTTGTAAATTCTTTATATAATTTTAGTGTTAGTTTATTTTTAGTGGATGCTTTAGATGATAATAGATATAGTTTTTTAGCGGGTAGATTTAATGCAATGGATGAGGCAATTCGTAATTCTAATGATATGATTTCACATTTAACAGTACTATACCATAAGGCCAGACAAGATTATATTACTAATGAATTATTAGAAATTACTACATGTAAAGAAGTTTTAGATGAAAATAAAAAAACTAATATTAAATTATTACGTATAGTTTATGAGAACATAGATACTATTGAGAAATATTAATGAGTACATTATTTTTACTTAAATATTTGAATATTCATTTAAAAAAAAAAAGTGACTTTGTTTCTAATTTAAATACACATATAAAAAATTTTTATGATTTAAATTTATTAGAAAATAAAAAAGATAATTTAGTATTAAATATTAATAATGAATCAATGTCTAATTTTGTAATTTCTTGTTTTTTTTATGAAAATACTATTAATTATAATATTAATTTATATAAATATATTAAATTAAGTCAATTAAAATATGTACATTCTATATATAATAGTAATCAGACAGTATGGGTAAAAATTAAAAATAAAGTTACGAATGGTTATGGTACGTTAGTACATAAAAATAAAATAATTTATACTAAGTCTGTAGCTTCTATCAATAATACTTACAAAGAAGAAAAGTATGGTAATTGGTTATTAAGTCGTAAATTACAACGATTTTTATTATTATATAAATGGAAAAAACCATTGGAGGTTAAGAATGTAATTGTTTGCTGTACTGGTATTAAACGTTTTTTTAGATCTAGCTTAGGACATATTACCCAATTATTAATTAGATTATGTAAAAGATATTTTAGAATTTTAAGACGATATTTTAGATGGCTTTTAAAATTTGTTAGAATTGCTGGTAGAAGAAAAAAAAAGGTACTTTTAACATATAGACAAAGGCTACATACTATGTGGTTACGTTATAATATGAAAAATAGAAAAAAACAATTAATGTTGCTATCCCAGTTACGTTTAATGAAAAGTTATAGCAATAATAATCAAAAAGTACGTAAACGTAAAGGTAAATTTGATTTTGGATATTAATCTTTTATACCATTTCAAATAAAAATATTAGGATTAGTTAGTTAAAACATAAAAAAACAGCGTATTATATTTATTTTTTAATGTATACAGAAAAATATATAAAAAGTTTTAAACAAAAAACAATGTTACCTACAGATAGTGGGTGGAATTTATTTAAATCTTACTTAATAGAATATCGATGTAGTTCAAACTTAAATTCTTTTTGGAATTTTGGTTTTTTAGCAGGTATTTTTTTAGGTATTCAATTAGTTACAGGATTACATTTAAGTTTTTGGTATACTCCCCATATAGATTATGCGTTTGACAGTGTTATTAATATTATGAGAAATGTAAAATATGGTTGGTTTATTAGATACTTACATAGTAATGGAGCTTCTTTTTTTTTTATAGTTATTTATATTCATATTTTAAGAGGATTATATTATGGTTCTTATAGAAAACCAAGAACTATGGTTTGGTATAGCGGTGTAGTTATTTATTTTTTAATGATGGGCTCTGCTTTTTTAGGTTATGTATTACCTTGGGGACAAATGTCTTATTGGGCTGCTACAGTAATCACAAAATTATTAACAGTTATTCCTTATGCGGGTAAAACTTTAGTTGCTTGGGTGTGGGGAGGTGAAACCATTAATAACGCAACATTAAACAGATTTTTCTGTCTACACTATATTTTACCTTTTGGTATAGCAGCACTTGTTTGCTATCATATCAATGTTTTACATAAAGTAGGTAGTAGTAATCCTTTAGGTTTTCAAACAGGAGCAAGAAATACAATACCTTTTTATCCTTATTTTATAGTGAAAGATTTAGTAGCATTAGCAATAATTATGATTTTATATATGTATTTTGTTTTTTTTTATCCAGAATATTTAAGTCATCCAGATAATTATGTTCCTGCAAATCCAATGGTAACTCCTGCACATATTGTTCCTGAATGGTATTTTTTACCTTTCTATGGAGTATTACGTTCTTTTACTGATAAAATTTGGGGTGTTGTTATTATGTTTGCTGCTATTTTTTGTTTATTTTTATTACCATTTTTAGACAGAAGTAGAATAAAAGGTAATATGTTCAGAAATTTATCTACTAAACGAGATTTTTTTTTTTTTACATTTAATTTTATTTTTTTAGGTTATTTAGGTAGTTGTGCACCAGAACAACCGTTTATTATATTATCTTTAATTTGTTCTCACATACATTTATTTTTTTTCTTTTTTGCTTTACCTTACCATAGTATAGATTCATTATTTGGTTTTGTACAAAATATAAAGTATAACGAAAAAAAAACAATTATTTCAATTTATTTCAACGTATTTAAAAAATATATACGTAATTAACTAATTATGTATATATTTTTTTTTATATATTTATTATTATTATTAATATTATTGGTATTTATTATAAGCTTATTATAGTATGTATAATTATTTAATTAGTTTTGTTTTTATGTTATTTACAATTGCTTTAAGCACTTTATTAGAAAGAAAGGTATTGGGTAGTATACAAAGAAGAAAAGGACCTAACGTAAATGGTATTTTAGGCTTTCTACAACCTTTTGCAGATGGTTTAAAATTACTATTAAAAGAAACAATTGCTCCTGAGAAAAGTAATTATTGGGCATTTTTATTAAGTCCTGCAGTTACTTTTTTTTTATCTATTAAATTATGGACTTGTATTCCTTTAGATGCTTTCCATTTTCCTTCTAGTATTATGTTTGGTTGTTTTTCTTTACTTATTTATTTATCTTTAGGTAGTTATGGTTTAATTTTTGGAGGTTGGTCCTCTAATTCAAAATATGCTTTTCTTGGAGGTATGAGAACAGCAGCACAAGTAATTTCGTATGAAATTTGTTTAGGTTTTTGTCTAATTATGATTTGCTTAATGAGTCATAGCCTAGATATACGTGATATAGTAGAATTTCAATCTAAGTTATGGTATGTTTTTCCTTTATTTCCTTTTTGGGTTTTATTTTTTATTTCTATTTTAGCAGAATCCAATAGAGCACCTTTTGATTTACCTGAAGCAGAAGCAGAGTTAGTAGCAGGTTATAATGTTGAATATTCTGCTTTAGCCTTTGCTCTTTATTTTTTGTCTGAATATTTAAATTTAGTATTTTTAAGTGCTATTTCAACTCTTTTTTTTTGGGGTGGTTGGAGTCCTTTTTTATTTTGCAGTCAGTTAGGTGTTCCTGGTAGTATTTGGTTCTCAATTAAAGTAATGTTACATGTATTATTATTTATTTGGATTAGATCTACTTTACCTCGATATAGATATGATCAACTAATGAAATTAGGATGGCAAGTTTTATTACCTTGTTGTTTATTTTTTATTTTGTTGGGTGTAATTTTAATGGTTCATATAACAAAAATACTTTCTTTTGGTAGCTATTAAAATATGAAAAAAAAAATAGCAACTCTTAAAAAAATTAAACATTTATCTTTTTTTTTTCAATCAAAAAATGATTGGAGTAATTGGTCTTTTTATTTATATGACCCCTTTTTTTTTCTTTTTGTTAATTTTTTCATTAAAAATGGTAGCAAAAAAAAAACAATTCACTTAGTAGAAAAAATTTTTTATTTAATTAAATTAACTACACGTTTATCTCCTATTTACGTGTTAAAAAAAGCAATCTATAATAGTCAATTATTTTTAGAAACAATACCAGTGTTACAAAAAAATAAATCTAAAAAAATAAGAATTCTTTTCTATAAATCTAAAATGTATAATAGTAAGAAAAGGATACAAAAAGGTATTAGTTTATTAATGGAACATGTACAGTTAATGAAAACAAAGGAGCTATTTTTGCACGAAAAAATAGTAATTGCTATTTTAAATGCGTTTTTTAAACAAGGACCGGTATATGATAAGGTACAACAGTTATACCAATGTATTGGTAATATAAACAGAAAAAAACGATTTTATCGTCAAAAAAATAAAATGCTGCATTATAATATTAATCGTAAAAAAAATAGAAAGATGAGAAATATAAAAAAAAGAATACATCTTCGTAATAGAAATAAAAAAAAGTATTCTATTTATAGTGTTTGTTATAAATTTTCATAATTTCATTCTTTATTAATAGCATTCAAAATTAGTCAAAATACATAATAAAAATTAGTAATTGTTTTTTCTTTTTTTTTTACATTTTATTTAAATGGACAAAAAAGATATTATTTATATAAATGAAATTGAAATTCCTGTACGTGATTGGAATTTAAATTTATTACAGTTTTGTGAGGAAGTAGAGTTAGTTATTCCAAGATTTTGTTATCATGATGAACTATCTGTGGCTGGTAATTGTCGTATGTGTTTAATAGAGATAGTACATTCACCCAAACCAGTTATTTCCTGTGGTTGTATGTTAACTAAAGAAATGAAAGTTTTTACTAATTCAACATTGGTAAAAAAAGCAAGAGAGTATGTAATGGAATTTTTATTAATTAATCATCCTTTAGATTGTCCTATTTGTGACCAAGGTGGTGAGTGTGACTTACAAGACCAATCTTTTGTTTATGGTAGTGACAGGGGCAGATTTAAAGAAATTAAACGTGCAGTAGAAGACATTGACTTAGGTCCTTTTATTAAAACTATAATGAATCGATGTATTCATTGTACTAGATGCATAAGATTTTCAAAAGAAATTTTAAATATACACAGTTTAAGTATGCTTGGTAGAGGTAGGGAAAGTGAAGTAGGAACTTATTATAATCAAGATTATTTACACGAATTATCTGGTAATGTTATTGATTTGTGTCCTGTAGGAGCATTAACTTCTAAGCCTTATGCTTTTTCTGCAAGACCTTGGGAGCTTTACAGTATGGAAACTATTGATGTATTAAATAGTTTTTGTTCCGATATTAAAGTAGATGTTAAAGGTAATGAGGTAATGAGAATATTACCAATTACAGATAAAGTTTATAAAACAGATTGGATTAGTGATTCAATACGTTTCTGTTTTGATGGTTTTAAAAAAGATAGATTAGTTAACCCATTAATCTACGACATGAAAGAAAATTTTTTTTACTCTTGTAGTTGGGAATTTTCTTTTTTTATGATTCAAAAAATTAAATCCTATCAACTTACATTTTTTAGAGGTGATAATATAGACGCTGCTACTATTTCTTTAATTAATGAATTAATAAGAACAAGTATATTTTTTTACCAGTACAATAAAAATACATCTTCCGTTGGTAATATTAATCAGTTTTTATTAAATCAAAATGAAGTTATTAGTAATAAAAAGAATATTACTATTTTTTTAAACACTAATATGAAAAAAAATAATCCTGTATTAGATAGCATAATAAAAAAAAAAAAAAATCTTTTCAAATTATTTTATATTGGTGCTTTTGTTAAAAATAATTATGAAATAAATAAATTAAGTTTAAAAATTACAAGTAAAAATAAATTATATAAAAATACATTTTATATTTATTAGCACTTTATAAAATCATTAGGCCGAAGCCTTCATTTATATTTTATTAATAATTTTAATAATTTTAATATTTTTTATAAAATT
>Ga0100380_10000517_pt1 | contig 43159 bp, 32 predicted proteins | sample CryGeymeta201504_FD_80417 | JGI IMG/M metagenome (GOLD analysis project Ga0100380, IMG submission 80417) | Groundwater microbial communities from Crystal Geyser aquifers in Utah, USA - Crystal Geyser metaG 2015-04 | ecosystem: Environmental > Aquatic > Deep subsurface > Groundwater | place... | reverse complement strand
ACCAAAGAATGATACCATCCATATAAATCAGATAAAGAGGAAAGTACATTCACTTCTTTCCCATCTCCATTGGTGAATTTTTTAATAGCCAATAATAAATGTGGCTGATTGTGCGTCGGGCCTGGCGACATGCGCTCACTTGGGTAAGCTGGAAGATTGGCCGCCTCATATTGCATATAGGTATACTTCACGCGTTTTTTGCGTTTACGTCTCCCTCCTGTTTCTTCCTCTTCGTCATCGTCGTCTTCCATATTTAGGTAATCTCTAAATTCTAGAATTTTACTATTACGGAGTCTCTTGGTATTCTTGGTAACGCTAAAGTTTTCTAAGTTCCTTTCCAGAACATTTATTTCCATCCAATCCGGTACTTTGAAAACAATATTCTTCTTCCCGGTTGGCATGTTGTCGAGAAAGAAGAGGTTGGTGAGGTAGTTAATATTCTCATACGTTACTGTGTAGGTATAATGTAGCTCCGTTGCTCTGGCCGGGATTTTTGAATTCCAGGACTTGACCCTTGCATCGGTATAGAATAAACCATCCACTTCATAACTGGAGGAAAAAGCATATTTTTTCAACCATTTCGGATCGTCTTGAAAGGCATTATAACACGCATAAATAGGCGAAACCTTCATCATGTCGTTATAATATACATTATCGTAAAAGTGGGAGAAATCATCGATAGACAAGATTGAGTGGTAATAGGTGACTTTCGCTTTTAGCTCCGTTTTAAGCTGAGGATCTAATTCTTTTTCATCCTTCTTATTCTTATCACTACTTCTTTTGGATCTTGACTTTTTCGGCTCATCTCCTTCCCGATAGAATTCCACCAACACTTCTGTTTCATTGCCATAAAATGGATCATCTGGGAATTTCTGGCTCAGCCCTACAGCCTTTTCCCTGTTTTCGAGCGAAATAAAGGGTTTCTCGAGTCCATAATTACTTAGTTCACTGGGAACTGTCCTGAAGCAAGCTTGAAGGCTTAAAATGACTCCTCCAAAAAGGATGAGATAAGTAAGTTTTTTCTTCATAGTTGGGCAAATAACGCGGCGTTATTATTTGTGAAAAAAGGAACTCTACCAGCACTATTTTCCTCAGCAATATTCAGAGAATTGTACGTAGATACGACCCCGATTTTTCACAAGCCGAAAATCGCAACTAAGCATACCTAGTTAATTTAACTGTGGCGGATTTTGTTTGAAAAAATACGTAATATCAAACAGCCTTATGAAGTGATTCTAGCCCCTCAATTCCAATTGTTTGAGAAGCACCTCAAGTCCCTCTTCAAATGAGTGAGGTGAATAGGATAGGTCGCGAATGGCCTTATCGAGCACAAACCCAGTAATTGGAGGTCGCTTGGCTGGTTGTTTAATGCCTTCAGAAGTGCTTGGATGCATATTCGCCGTGCTCAAATTCCAAAATTTGGCTACCCGTTCTACCAATTCGTAAACAGACATAAACTCCTTTCCAGATATATGGTAAATACCTTGAGCTTCTTTTTCTTCAATCAAACGGCATCCCATCGCCAAGTCTTCTGCCAAGGTAGGTGAGCGAAACTGATCGGTTACTACATTAATTTCTTTACCGGATTCGAGCGCTCCCTTGGCCCAAAGCACGATATTACTCCGACTCATATCATTGACAATGCCATAGACCAAAATGGTACGTGCAATGGCCCAGCGTAAGGCCTTTTCTTCAATGAGCTTCTCTCCTGCTAATTTCGATTCTCCGTAATAACTAATCGGATGCGCCAGGTCGTTTTCTTTGTATGGACCAGCTGTACCGTCAAAGATAAAATCAGTTGATAGATGAATGAGTTGTGCATTCACCATATTGCAAGCTGCTATTATTCCTTCTAAGGCCGTTACATTTAACTTCCAACACGCTTCTTTTTCTTGTTCGCATTGATCTACATTCGTCATTGCGGCGGTGTGGATAACCGCATTAGGCTGAAATGTTTGAAAGAGGTGCATTACAGCATCCGCATTGGTGATATCTAAAGTCGCGTAAGGAAGACGATCTCCCATGGGGTGACGGTTTGGACCCGTTCCTGTTGCAAGGAACTCCACTTCGGGCGTTATGCTGTACAAGTCACTTAATTTCTGACCGAGGAGTCCGTTGCTACCTGTTATCAAGACCTTCTTCATGGCGGAAAATTACGGGTTAAGGAGGAAAGACAAAACTTTTATTTTACCAAGTTCTTTGCTTCTTTCTTATTGGCGCTCAATCGGAGAATCAATAGCCATACGACACCAATTGTTCCCAGGGTAATAAAGGAAAATACCTGAGCCCATTCGGCGAGTGTCCTACCAATAAAAAGCTCGGCGCTTCCAATCCATAGAACCATACTGAGCCAAAATAGGACCTTCTTCCATCCATTCAGTTTTCCTTTGAGTAAGTCGCTACTCAAAACAATCAAGGCCGGCAATAGAAAGATGAAATAGGCTTTCCATGCTAAGGGGGATAAAAGCGGTATTAAGGCGATAAAAAGTACCATTCCTTGTAGCCTCTTCACCGCAGCATCACTCGTTTTTAGCAAGTGCCAAGCAGGCCAAGCCCCAGCAAGCATGACAAGGAAATAGATGAGCTTCTTTGCTTCATCCATGCTCAAAGAAATGAGGTTGGTTTGAACACCTAAGCCTACATCTTCCGGCACTGTCAAACGCCAAATAGCGCCAAAAAAGCTCTGATTTTTAAAATGAATCATCGGGAAACCTTGGGCAATTTCGGTCCACCAATATGTGTAGTAACTCCACGCGAGATCCGGACCGTAGAACAGGAAACAAAGCAGGTTTAGCAGTCCGACAAAGAGCAAGGTTATTCCTACAAATCGAAACTGTTTGATGAGGATAAACCACACGAAGAAAAAGAGTGTATATACCTTCAAACTCAAGGTTAGAGCAATTAAAAATGCCGCCCAAACGCTTCTATCCTTTTCCTTCCATTGGTATACTGCTTCAACACATAAAGCCAACATAATTACATTAATTTGAATGTTGGAAGCATTGTCGAGCAAGTATTTGAATGACAAGGCAAATGGCAAAAGTACCAATGGATCATAGGGCCTTAAACTCTCCAAATTCTTTGCATTAAACCAGGCCAAACGTTTTCCCTGAAAAAGCCAAATACATCGTTTGAATACTAACATAAAAGCCGCCAAGCTCGACAATTGCCAAATGACTCGTGCAAATAGAGGCGACAGCATATCCACCAAATAGATCGGGATACAGAATATGGAGAATAAGGGCGGCCACGTATTCAGCCAATGGCTATACAGGTTTTTGCCATGTAGGGCATAATCTCCAGCAATGGCATAGCCCACAAAATCACCTTCACGAAAGGCATAACGAATGGATTCCTCCAAGATAAGGAGGAAGAGCAACCAAAAGAAAATCTTAAAAAGTCCTTGCCGCGACACAAGGCAAAAGTATCTGATTATTTCTTGGATTGGCGCAGGTAGTCGAGTGAAATTTTACCCGGACCTATAAATAGAAGCACCAAATAAGCGACTAAATAGAGCAGCGACTTCTCCATTTTGGAGAATGGGTCGTCGCCATGAACAGCAAATGCCGCAACAGCCATGGTAAAAATTAAAGGAATGAGACTCAAACGCGTAAATAAACCAAGGGCCAATAATAAGGAAGCAAAAAACTCAGCAAAAACAGCTAAAGCTAACGAAATGCCAGCTCCCAGTCCAAGGAATGAATAAAACTTAACCTCTTCAGGCCCCATTAACTTTTCAAGCTTTGGTAGGCCATGGGCGAATGCCATACTGCCTCCAAGCACGAGACGAACCATAAGTAAGACGATATCGGACTTCCAAGACTGATAAGAGAGCCATTTATTCATGTTGTACAATTTTTATGATGAGATTAAGAGCGGCTATTTTCTTCCGAGGCATATTAGTTCCAAGAAGGAGTAGTGACTAAATCAGGGGTAAGTTGAAACATGAGCGGGGTGATTTCCGGATTGAGGAATTCACTCAAGGGTAAATCGGCGATAATATCCATTACCGACAATTCATCGGCCGCATAAAAGGTCATCCATAAAGCATCTCTTTCAGCAGAAACACCATAAGATACAAGACGTCCCAGAGTCAATAGCCGGTCGATTTTCTTACGATGGGCAGGAATTCGTTCCATCATTTCTTCGGTTAGTTCTGGCAACTTGCTATACACTTGAAAATAATACATGGCGGTACAAGGTTATTAAAAAAGGTCGACACATACCGTGCCGACCTAAACCACTGATTTTGCAATTATGCTTGCTTGTTGATTTGCACGTTAAGGTGCAAACGAACTTCGTCGCTTACAACAACGCCACCTGCTTCGGTAATAGCGTCCCAGCTAAGTCCAAATTCTTTACGGTTAATCTTACCGTTGATTTCAAATCCGGCTTTTTGGTTTCCGTATGGATCCAAGGCCAGACCACCTAGTTCTGCTTTCAAGATAATTTCCTTGGTCACACCTTTCAGGGTGATATTTCCTACCAAGGTGTAGGAATCCTCTCCCGTTTTGGTAAAGGAAGTCGATTCGAAGGTCAATTTCGGAAAGCTCTCTGCACCAAAGAAATCGTCAGACATCAAATGACCATCACGTTGTTCGTTATTGGTGTCGATGCTATCGATATCTGCTGTAAAATGAATTTTTGCGTCTGAGAAATCCTCAGTGGAAGTGCTCAATGCTCCTTGGAAGCTGCGGAAATAACCAGTTACGGTAGAGATTACAAGGTGTTTTACTTTGAATTGAATTTCTGAATGTGTTGGGTCGATTGCCCAAACTGATTGCGTTTGTGTTGTCATGTCTTTTTTTTTTATTTGGTTGGGGCAGATAATTATCTGCCCACGTTCATTTTCTATACCTTTTGTGGGGGCTGGTGGTTATCTGCCCCTACGTTTATTGTTATCCTGCCGATTAGGGCAGATGATTATCTGCCCTTACGTTTATTGTTCATCTGACGATTAGGGCAGATGATTATCTGCCCTTACGTTTATTGTTCATCTGACGATTAGGGCAGATGATTATCTGCCCCTACGTTTATTGTTCATCTGACGATTAGGGCAGATGATTATCTGCCCCTACGAGGGTTATTTTAAATTTGGTAATTCCATCAATAAAAGACTAGCGTCTTCTGTGGATTTGAGGTTGCTGATATCTCCGGAGAGGATTCCCATTCCATCGCGTTTACCTAGGGTTTCGCCATTGAGGCTTACGCTTCCTTCGATTACGAAGAGGTAGAGCAATGAGCCCTCAAGGTTTTTTGCATAGGTTAGGCTTTTTCCTTTCTCTAATTCAGCTAAACTGAACCAAGCGTCTTGGTTAATCCAGAGGGCGGAATCTTTGTCAGGTGCTACGACAGTTTGCCAGCTATTGTGACGGTCTTTTGCCTCAAAGCGTTTTTGATCATAGCGAGGTTCGATATCACCCAGTTTCGGGAATACCCAGATTTGGAGAAAATTGCTCGCTTTGTTTTTGTTGTGGTTGTATTCTGAATGAAAGATACCACGACCTGCGCTCATTATTTGCACGTCGCCGGTATCAATCACTCGCTCTCTCCCCGTGCTGTCTTTATGTTCCAAAGCGCCATCAAGCGGAATGGATACAATTTCCATATTGGAATGCGGATGTGTACCGAAGCCGGTACCTCCTTGAATAATGTCGTCATTAAGAACTCGCAATGCCCCAAAATGCATACGTTCTGGGTTCATGTAATTCGCGAATGAAAATGTGTGGTGACTGTCTAACCATCCGTGGTTGGCATGTCCGCGTGTTGTTGCGCGATGGATGATGGTGTTCATTGTTTTGGTCTCCTTTGTTGGTAAATGTTCGAATCCTACTTGCTCCATCTTCTCTCCTTCTTTCCCTTGCAATACAGCCGGTATACTCAGCGCAGAGGCTCCAGCAAGCACAGATTTTAAGAATTGGTTACGTTTCATGATTCATTTAATGTATATACATGTATTGTACTAACATGTATTGTGCCAAAACGGTCAAATGGCCAATTTTATCTGGCATACAACAAGATAGTCTATAGATAAGGTATCGATAGGTGAAAATGGGTTTTATCGGAAATGCAGCAAGGCAGAAGATTTTCTGCCCCTACCAAAATTTTCTCAACCTTATCCTTAACCTCGTCCTTAACCTCATCCTTAACCTTATTTCCCTATCTTTGTCGCCCTTATGGAAATGTTGTTTGCTCCAGCTAAAACCGCTACCAAGCGGCTATATATTGAATCCTACGGTTGTGCTATGAACTTGGCGGATTCGGAGGTAATTGCCTCTATCCTCAAAGAAAATGGGTACCAAACCTGGGAACAAGAAAAGGATGCAGACATCATCTTCCTGAATACCTGTGCCATCCGCGAAAATGCGGAAGACAAAATCTGGCACCGTCTCAAAGCCCTTAAAGGGGTTAAAAAGCATAAGCCCGACTTAATTGTCGGCGTGCTTGGCTGTATGGCTGAGCGGTTAAAAACCAAGCTTCTGGATGAAAGTCAGTTGGTTGATTTGGTTGTGGGACCAGATGCCTACCGGGATCTTCCAGGCTTATTGGCCAAGGTAGATGACGGACAGAAAGCCGTGAATGTGCTGCTATCACGCGAAGAGACCTATGCCGAGATTGCGCCTATTCGTTTGAATAGCAATGGAATCAATGCCTTTATCTCTATCATGCGTGGTTGCGACAATATGTGTTCTTTCTGCGTGGTGCCTTTTACCCGTGGAAGAGAACGGAGTCGTGACCCCTACTCTATTGTCCGTGAGGCCGAAGAGCTGGTTGCGCAAGGATATAAAGAAGTAACGCTCTTAGGACAAAATGTCGACTCCTATAAATGGACTTCAGACGACGAATCCGAAACCGTCAACTTCGCTGGGTTGCTTGAGCTGACTGCGAAAGTTAGTCCGGAATTACGTGTTCGTTTCTCTACTTCGCATCCAAAAGACATTACTGACGAGGTGCTGTATACCATGCTAAAGTATGATAATATCTGCAAGCATATCCATCTTCCAGCACAGAGCGGAAACAGTCGGGTTCTAAAACTCATGAACCGCACCTACGATCGTGCTTGGTATATGGAGCGTATCCATAAAATCCGTGAGCTTATTCCAGAATGCGGAATTACCTGTGATATCATTGCTGGATTCTGCTCAGAAACCGAAGAAGAACACCAAGACACACTCAGTCTTATTGAGGAATGCCAATTCGACTTCTCCTACATGTATTACTATAGCGAACGTCCGGGCACTTTGGCTGCACGTCGTTATCCAGATGATGTGCCTTTGGAAGTAAAAAAACGTCGCTTGCAAGAAATTGTTGATTTGCAAAATGCTGTCTCTCGAGTGGTGAATGAACAATCGATTGGTAAGGTTTTCCGCGTATTGATTGAAGGAACTTCCAAAAAATCAAAAACCGATTTCAAAGGACGCAATGACCAGAACGTCACCTGTATCTTCCCTATGGATGGGGTGTTACGTCCGGGTGATTACGCGAACGTACTTATTGAAAGAACGAATACGGCTACACTTATTGGGCGCATTGTTTAATCGAGATTGCGAGTTTTCGAGATTGAGAGTATTCGAGATTTTGACAGTACAATATGGCGACGTTTTGAATTATAAAATTTCTAGTTCCTGATAACGTTTTCTTTCGAGCGCGTCGGCGGGGACGCCAACCCGCTTCAATGATTCTTTTTGTCTGGCAGTCTTTTGCATGTTAAGCGTAGGGCCTAGAGTTTAAATGACTCGACAAATATAATCTGACAGGTATCCCGATGAATGTTCTTGTCTAATTCATACCTCCAAATCATATCACAAAAGAGGGTATCTTGATAATACCTACATTTTCCCCAAGCACTAAAAATACTGTCGTTAATGACTTTATGATCCAATTCATCTATATTAAAATAATCGCCTGTAGTAGTTCTTGTATAAACTGAGTAACTGAATGTTGAGAACGTTCCGCAACCCTGAAAGAAATACTGTACTATTCCTGAAGTATCAAATCTCAGATCATTTAAAACAATCGTATTGGCACAGTCATCCTTTACATGAATTAAAACTGAATCAGATTTTTCAATACAGTATAAGCCACAAAAGTCAATGCTATAATTAGGGTCACAGCCGCATTGTCCATCTATACAAACCATTCCATCAAAACATGTATCACATAAGGATGGATCATACTTTTTGCATGTGCAGGATATGTTGATTGTAAGCAATAAAATAATACACCAGAATGCTCGAGTCATTTATTTTTATTTAATCCGATTGTGTATTGAAGGTTGAGACCCAAGCTCCAAGAAAAAATCTGACCGTCAATTGTATATTCATTGACAATCATAGGGTTTGTAATATTCCTCATTCGTTCAACAATAACCCAACGATAATTCTCTTTAAATGAATTTAACATCTGAAACCCAATCCCAAGATCAAGGTTTTTCCATATTGAATAAGTAATACCGAGATTTATACCATATTCGCCATTTAGCCCATTCCTATAATAGGATTCATCGCGATTAAATGAATAAGTATGATTTAAACTGGTGGATTTAGAGCTGGAAAACACAAGGTGTTTTGGTCGAGAACTACAGTGGTTACAATAACTCGTCACCATAATTTCCCCACTAAACTTCCACTTTTTAATTGCTTTGGTATAGCCCAAATTAAGGCCGAGTGAATAAAAATAACCCATACTATAAACAAGGCCACTTTGTCTGCTCTTAGCCGAGGCATCATAGAAACTATTTGTATAAGACCTTGCTTGAAATACTATTCCAGAACTCAATCCGATTTTAGTTAAATAGGATACCGACAAAGAATAACATTCTTCGTTTTCAGGTCTATTTTGCTTGAGGTTCTCTGCTGCATTTATCGCTTTTATCTTTACCAGACTCCGTGAAAACCCGAATTCTCCTTTTACACGAATAGATTGAGCAGTGGTATGGGTGACCGGGACCATTAAACCCAATACAATTAGAATAAAAAGAAACCGAACACTATGCATAGATAGAATGAAGTAAAACTACTTTTTTTTAAGTAAACATGGATGTTTATGATGATTTTTTTACGCCACCACAGTCCAAACTTAGTCAAACGCATATATTGACACTAAATCTATAAAGGGTCGTAATGTGTCGATTCCAACTTCTTGCCTTCCCCTCGATTTCGTGTGATTTGGGTACAAACCCTTCTATTTCATTCACTTCACTACACCTTTGCTAATCGTTTCGGCGCACGCGGTCGGGATAGCTTTTCTCGAAACCTTGCAATTTCCCCCTTCGACAGGGCGTGAAGCCAGTTCTAAACTGATGATTTGTCAGCCCGCTCAGGGACCTGATGATCGAACTCCCTAAATCTTAAAACCTCCCTCCCGATATCGGGACTCGAAACCTCTCACTTCGATAAACTCAGTGAACGGTCATGTTGTAAGGTCTTAATGTCGCCAAGTCGACCCGTCGATAAGTCGCCCAATCGACCCACCGAGTTCCATGAGCCAGGCAATTCCCATATGAACCACTACTCCACCAGCGATGCTGCGGGTTTCATAAACGAGAATGCCTAAAATCATTCCACCAAACCAGGAACTGATGGTCTCTCCGAGGGGCTTTCCGAAATGGATGGTGCAATACATGAGTGCGGCAAAGGGAATGCTTGCTGGACCGAGAAATCGGGAAAAGGCAATGACCAAAAAGCCGCGGAAAAAGAATTCGATATACACGAAGTCGATTCCATAAAACAACTCATAAATCCCGGCCTGTTTGAGGTTCATGGGGAATTCTTCACTGAATAAACGGGCTACTTTAGGGTAATACTGTATGAAGTCCTTTTGCGTAGAAGCCATGGCAATCAAAGGAATCATCATCAATAACAAGAGAAAATACGCTTTCCATGAAACTCCTTGTAAGCTCAATCCATACAGCCGTTTCTCTGACTTTCTATCGACAAAAAACCACCAAAAAATGGGCAGTAGACACATAATCGGACCAAGAATAATGGTATTCGTCAAGCGGATGCCGTAGTCCCAATTTTCAAAAGTATGATAGACCCAAGTGCTGTGTTCTTTAAAGCCAATACGCAAGGCAAAGGCGAAAACTGCAAGAAAAAGCAAAATGAGAAAAGCAGGACTAAACTTCAATCGTCCTTGTTGCATCAATCCCCAAATGGCGAGAAAGACAATTAAAGGAATTCCATAAAACAACATGGCATGAAGCAAAAAATAAGGCTCCGTGGCATCGCTAAGCCACGCTTGTTTGAGTCGAAGGGTGTATTGCAAACTGGTAGCTAGGGCGGCCAATAAAAACGACAACACAATGCTTCCAACAGGAATGCGCGTTGTTAGATAGTTTTTGAGGATGCCGATTAGCTTTTTCAAGTCCGCAAAATAGGGATTGTCAGGGCTTTGTCAAAAAATCCACAACTTATCTTCATTCCTTCTTTTCGGGCACATTTGAACCTAAATTTGATACCGCATTTGACCCGCCCGCATGTACCTGATTTTCGACACTGAGACCACTGGATTACCTAAAAATTACAATGCCCCCGTTACCGATAGCGACAATTGGCCGCGCTGTGTGCAGATTGCGTGGCAGCTGCATGACGACAAAGGGTATTTAATCGATGCTCAGAACTTAATCATCAAGCCCGAAGGTTTCGATATTCCCTTTAATGCGGTTAAAATTCACGGAATCAGCACCGAGAAGGCCCTTGCGGAAGGACTTCCTCTTCAAGAAGTATTAGCCACATTTTCCAAAGCACTCGAACAAGCCCAGTATGTAGCGGGTCATAATATCAGCTTCGACCTCAATATCATGGGCGCGGAGTATTTCCGTATGGAAATGGAAAATGTACTGGAACCAATCGCTTGGATTGATACCAAGGATGAATCCACAAACTTCTGCGCCATACCAGGTGGAAAAGGCGGGAAATTCAAGTGGCCTACTCTCTCTGAACTTCATAATAAATTATTCGGACGTCCGTTTTCAGACGCTCATAACGCGGCGGCAGACGTAGAAGCAACTGCACGCTGTTTCTTTGCCTTGATTCAGCATAAGGTCATTCAGCGCGAGGATATTCAGCTAGCCGAAGACGTGATGGATAAATTGGCCGAAGTGGCCAAGTCCATTCTCAATACCGTGCAAGAGAAAGAGATTCTTGAAGGTCCGGATTTACGTTTTACCAAAAAGGCTGCTGCTCCTGTGGCCGCAGAAGCCCGACCATTTGTGCATCTGCATACCCATTCTCAATATTCGGTGTTGCAGTCTACCTCCGATGTGCACGATATTATCTCCCGAGCTGCCGAGCTCAAAATGCCCGGAGTATGTTTGAGTGACCATGCCAATATGTATGGTGCCTTTACCTTCTGGAATGCCAGTGAACGAATCAATTCAGGGATTCGTGAAAAGAATGATGCCCTTGCTGAAGGAGAAACACCCGCCCCTGAGGTAAAGAGCATCTTGGGTTGTGAAGTGAACCTGACAGAAGACATGAACGACCGTTCTCGGCAGAACAATGGTTACCAAACCCTGCTCATTGCCAAAAACGAAGAAGGCTATCATAATTTGGCAAAAATCAGCTCCCTCGGCTATACGGATGGATTTTACTATATGCCTCGTGTTGACCGGGACACCCTGCTGAAGTACAAGGAAGGCATCATAGCAAGTACTGGCTGGATTTACGGCGAAGTCCCCAACCTCATACTTAACGTGGGTGAGAAGCAAGCTGAAGAAGCTTTCGTTTGGTGGAAAGAGAATTTTGGGGATGATTTCTATGTGGAACTCAATCGCCATGGCTTGCCTGAAGAAGAGCATGTCAATAAGGTCTTATTGGACTACTGCAAAAAGTATGACGTGAAGTACTACGCAGCTAACTCCAATTATTACCTCAAGAAAGAACATTCCAAGGCCCACGATATTCTGCTTTGTATCAAAGACAATGAGAAGTCGAGCACCCCGATAGGAAAAGGACGCGGTTTCCGTTATGGATTGCCCAATGATTCCTTCTATTTCAAGAGTGCAGAGGAAATGACCGCCCTGTTCGCTGACTTGCCTGAAGCCATCGATGAGACCGTTCGTATTTGCGATAAAATCGTTCCCTTTAAACTTGGTAGAGATGTACTCCTACCCGAGTTCAAGATTCCTGATGAGTTTGAAGACCAGGATGCATTCTTGCGTCACCTCACCTATGAAGGAGCCAAAAAGCGTTATGGAGAAATAACACCAGAGATATCAGAGCGACTCGACTTCGAGCTTGCCACCATCAAGAAAACAGGGTACCCAGGTTATTTCTTGATTGTCCAGGATTTTACTACCGAAGCCAGAAATATGGGCGTGAGTGTGGGACCTGGGCGTGGTTCTGCAGCCGGCTCAGCAGTAGCCTATTGCATTGGAATCACCAATGTGGATCCGATTAAATACGATTTACTCTTTGAGCGTTTCTTGAATCCGGATCGTGTGTCGATGCCCGATATTGATATTGACTTTGACGACCGCGGTCGGGAGAAGGTAATCAATTACGTGATTGAGAAATACGGTCAAAAGCAAGTTGCCCAGATCATTACTTACGGAACGCTCGGTGGCAAGTCAGCTTTAAGAGACGCTTCTCGGGTACTGGAATACCCTCTATCTGAGGCAGATGTCTTGGCGAAATCCTTTCCTCTCAACCCCTCTGCTTCCCTCAAGAAATTATTAGAGGCTGGTGGAATCAATGCCAAGTTGCTGGATAAGCTGAACCCTCAGGACAAGGAAAAAGCCTACAAGTTCCGCGAAATGGCGGATGCAAAAGATTCGCGGGCTTCGGTTATCCATCAAGCAAAAGAATTAGAAGGTTCCGTGCGAAATACCGGAATCCATGCCTGTGGGGTGATTATCACTCCGGATGATATCAGCAAATTCGTTCCAGTAGCTTTGGCCAAGGACTCGAATATGCTTTGTACGCAGTTCGATAATAGTGTGGCTGAATCGGCTGGTTTGTTAAAGATGGACTTCTTGGGACTCAAAACCCTGACCATCATCAACGATGCGATTGATGAGGTAAAACGCCGTCATAATATACAGCTAGTTGCGGATGATTTTCCCTTGGATGATGAAGAAACCTATGCCCTCTTCCAACGCGGAGAGACCAATGGAATTTTTCAGTTTGAATCCATTGGTATGCAGAAAAACCTCAAGGAACTCAAGCCCGATAAGTTTGAAGACTTGATTGCCATGAATGCCCTGTATCGTCCGGGTCCGATGGAATATATCCCGAACTATATCGCACGTAAACACGGACAAGAACCCGTGAGTTATGATGTTCCCGATATGGAAGAATACCTCGCTGAAACCTATGGTATCACGGTTTACCAGGAGCAGGTAATGCGTCTATCTCAAAAGCTGGCCGGGTTTACCAAAGGTGAGGCGGATACCCTCCGTAAGGCAATGGGTAAGAAGCAAAAATCGGTGCTCGACAAAATGAAAGCCCGCTTTGTGGAAGGCGCAACGGCCAAAGGTCATCCAGAAGATAAACTCAATAAAATCTGGACGGACTGGGAAGCCTTTGCCCAATACGCCTTCAATAAATCGCATTCAACTTGCTATGCGGTATTGGCCTTTCAAACGGCTTACCTCAAAGCGCATTATCCGCAAGAGTTTATGTCTGCCGTACTGAATGCAGAGAAGAGTATTGAGAACCTCACCTTCTATATGTCAGAATGCCGTAGAATGGGCGTTGAAGTGCTGGGTCCAGATGTGAATGAATCAGAGCTCATGTTTTCGGTAAATCCACAGAATGCCATTCGCTTCGGACTGTCAGCCATCAAGGGCGTTGGCGGCGGGGCAGCTCAGGAAATTATTGATGTCCGCACAGAAGATGGATTTTATACCAGCATCTTTGATCTTACCAAACGCGTGAACCTCAAGTCAGTAAACAAGCGGGTGATGGAAGCCTTGGCTGTTTCAGGTGCTCTCGACTGCTTCCAAGGAATTCAGCGGTCACAATATTTCCATCGCCTAAATCCGGATGAATCGAATATCATCGAGAAATCCATCAAATTTGGTGCGACCTACCAAAGCAATGAAGCTGCTTCGCAAGTGTCTCTATTTGGTGGCGGAACAGATGCCGAATTGCCCGAACCTGTAATCCCTGAAGCGGAACCATGGGTATTGGAAGAAAAGCTCGAAAAGGAGAAAATGGTAGTGGGTATGTATTTATCCGGACATCCGCTCGACAAGTATTCTGTCGAAATGCATGAAATGTGCACCCATCAGCTCCGTGACCTTCAGAACTTGGAAGACCTCAATGGCAAAAGCATCATACTTGGTGGCCTTTTAAGCGACCTCATTGAACGCGAAACCTATAATGGTGGATTGATGGGCATCTTTTCTATGGAAGACTATACGGGTCGCTATGAGTTTAGATTGAATAAAAACCTCTACCCCAATTTCCGTGGCACCTTAAAGATGGAGAAATACCTCTATATCCGAGGAACAGTGAGCAAACGCGCTTGGCCAAAAGACAGCACCGAATTGGAATTTGTGATTCAGCATATTGCGACTTTACGTGAGATGCGTGCTCAATTGCTCAACTTCATAACCCTAGTGGTGCCAATCAACAAGGTGAATTCCGAGATGGGTGGGCGTTTAAAACGGATTCTTACAGAATTCCCAGGCGACACCAAGCTTAAGATGCGGTTGGTTGATCCAGAAAACAAGGTACAGCTGCCAATGCGTTCTTCTACCGTAAAGGTGGACGTACGCAAAGAGGTATTGGATCGACTCAATCAAGAGAACATCAGTTATTTACTTGATGTGAGTAGATAAAAAAGCGCCGAGGTTTACCCCTCGACGCTCTTATCCCCATAAATTGGCTGTTTATTCTATGATGAATCGGACAATCGATACTTGATCCTCCCATTTCAATTTTATTAAATAGGCTCCCGGAGCTAAGCCTGACAAGTCAAAGTGATATTGATCCGATTTTGTCGTTTGAATCGCCAACTGCTGACCTTGAATGGTCCATAGTTCGGCTCCATCGAGAACGATTCCACTTTCTATCTGCACATAATCACTCGCTGGGTTCGGGTACACTTTCACTTGCGTCATCAATACATCCATCATCCCTACATTATCCGAGTTAATGGTCTGCTGTGCTGAATCGCTACATCCTTTATCATCCATGGTCACAAGGCGAACAATGAATGCCCCATTTGCCGCATAGGTATGCGAAGCTGTTGGCGTAGTTGCTTGAGCTGAATTGTCTCCGAAATCCCATGTACGAGACTGAATTTGAGATGTTGTATCGGTGAAATCCCATGTACGGTTCGAGCCCGAAATTGTAAATCCTGGTTTTCTTGGTGTGTTCACTGTGATTGTTTGTGGACTTGATTCTTGCACACAGGCCAAACCTTGAGCGGTGCTTAAGATTATATCGCCATCTTCCAAGTTTTCCACTTCGAAAACACCAGTAACATTGGAGTCATTGAAAATACCGTTAACAAACACAGAATATTGATTATAGAAACTTTGATTCGTTACCTGAACAGTTTCTCCTACGCATATTTCAGTTGCGCTAAACATCACTGGTAATATCACTTTGCTTTCCACTCTAATGCTGTCATGAATGGTAAATGCGGGGCACGAAGGGCTGTTCACATCTACAATATCCAAGGTATAATCTGGTGAAGAGGCATCTGCGATAAACTTAAAATGGGTAGCGGATCCGGGAGTTCCACCGTTAAATGCCACAGTATAATTTGATAAAGACACATTATTCAAGTCTAGAGAAATAGTGTCACCCTCACAAGCCAAGGTGTCTGAAACCACTAAGTCATAAGTAAATTGAGAACAAGGTAAGGTTGTGCATGAATGTGACCCTATAATTCCTTCGCTACATGGACCTGATCCAATTGCTTTTACGGCAATCGTTTCCTTGGTATTAAAAGTTAATCCTGTCACCTGTGCAAAAGTATCCGTTGTGCTGATTTCATTTCCTCCCGAAATGGTGTAGGTATAAGAAATTGCCCCTGGAATTGGGTCCCAATGGAAGTTCAACTCATCTGTTGTGGTATTTCCGCATGAAATAATCGGTGCAGGAAGGCGGTTTAGTATGACTTTGTTTATAACACTTTGCGACAAAGCACTGCAGCTTCCATTATCCGCTTCCACACGTATCGCATAATTGCCAGCTTGCGTAACAATGAGGAAATTGCTCGTATCAGACTGCAATAGAGTGGCGCCATTATAGAAATCATACTTAACAAAACCAGTATCAGCTGAAATCACCAACGAATCGATGCCGGCACAAAGGGTATCAGCACTAAGATTGCCTGTCATCCCAGCATTCGGAATAGACTTGAAATTTAAGTTCACTGGATTACTCGTTCGAGAACACCCATTGCTATTGGATACGGTGACTTCATAAGCCCCTCCCTTGTATACGGTTAAGGATTGAAAAGTATCAGCAGGATTTCCGGTGTTCCACAAGTAGCGGTAGCCATTTCCGGCATTTGCTGTCATGGTTATGGAGTCACCATCACAGACTTCAGTGCCCGGCGTAATGCTTGGAATACTAGCGGATGGCTTGATTAAGACGGTGGTTAAGTGACGTACAGGATTAGACTCCCCTTTGTTATTGTAGACCCAAAGTGTATCGCTGAAAGTTCCAACAGATGGATACGTGCGAACGACGTTTTGAGTAGTAACTATTTGTGGAAAACCTTGGTTAAATTTCCACTTATAACCTGTCGGGTTATTTGTACCAGAGCCATAAAGCGTCATGGTATCACCCGCGCATACGGAACTTTTACTCGTTTGAATGCTCGCTGTTGGTAGCAATGAAGACGTAGCTATCTTAAATTCTTTGGCATAGATCTGATCTCCGGAAGTTGCTGAATTTCCATTTGCTGCATTCACCACAGCATAGAATGTGATGGTGTCTACGTTTGTTGATGGGGCTTTCCAGGTAAAAGTCCAAGAACGGCCACCCGTTCCGCTGGTTCCACCGCTCGTATGTCGAATATAGTTACGCGATACCCCACTAACCGATTGAGAAGCTGTTGCCGATCCCGTACCTGCTGTAAATGAACCCACAGGTACATCGTTATCTGTGCGTAAGGTGGTAAGCTCAAACCCATATTTATTCACACCGGATTGCGCATAGCTCAGCGTAATCGAATAACTACTGTCTGGAATATACCCACCTCCAGAAAAAGTTCCACTGAGGGTGAGGTTGGTTAAATTAGAAGGCGTCGGGTTCAATGAACCTGAATGGCAAGATGTACAGTTCCCTTCTCCGGGAGCATTGGTCATGGCTGCAGGCGGATTATTGCTGTACATAATTGAGGCAATGCCGGAATAAGCAAGTCCCCCAAGTACGAAGAGTTTAAAAATGTTTTTTTGTAGTAATGGTCTTATCATATCATTAATCTGGCTGGATGAAAGTACAAATTAGGATTTCAGATGGTGAAAATACACATTGAATTGACCAAGCCAATGATTGGAGTAACCGATACATGAGTTCATCATAGCTATCGATGAATTAAACCTTTTGCATACTCCCTACTCTTAAAAGAAAAATGTTATGAAAAAGTTTGGATTATTAATGACAGCTTTCCTCTTTACTATCAGCTTGATGGCACAAGACGGACCACAAAAAAAGGAAAAAGACCCAGTAAAAATGGCTAAAAAGCGCACAGAAGCCATGACGAAAAAACTGGAGCTCACTGAAACTCAGATACCGCAGGTGGAAGCGATTAATCTGGAATTCATTCAAAAAGTCAATGCGTTGCGCGAAAATACGGAGCGCGGTCCCGAGCAAAAAGAAAAGATTCAAGCGCTTGGGAATGAAAGCGACACTAAGATGAAAACCGTTTTAACTTCTGTACAATACGAAAAGTATTTGGTTATGAAGGAAAAAAAGAAAGAGAAACTAAAAGAAAAAAAGCGTAAAAAGGGCCATGACGGCACACGAGGGAAAAGTGAATAATCCGCTACATAACAATTGAATTTAGGCACCTTTATGGTGCCTTTTTTATGATATTTGCGGGATGAAGGCCTTATCCCTGCACGACTTTGCCTATTCCTTGCCCGAACATGCCATCCCCGCCTACCCTCTAGCAAATCGCGCACAAGCAAAACTTCTCCGTTATGAGAAGGGAAAGATAAGTCACCATAATTTCCATTCCCTGCCCGAACTTCTTCCTGATGGAGCCTTATTGGTTTTTAACGATACCCGTGTAATTCCTGCCCGTTTATTTTTTCACCGAGAAACCGGAGCACGAATCGAAGTACTATTACTTGAGCCTTCAAGCTCGAGTGATATGCATCAAGTGATGCAATCATCAGAGGCCTGCGAATGGAATTGTATGATTGGCGGACTAAAAAAGTGGAAGGATGATGAAGTACTGAGACTAGATATTGGCACATGCGTCTTAGAGGCGAGACTTAAAAATAGAACGAGCTGTACTGTTGAGCTTAAGTGGAATGCGACTATCAGCCTTTCGGAGGTGCTGGATGCAAGTGGCAAACTCCCGCTTCCTCCTTATTTGCATCGGGAAACTGAGGCGTCAGACAAAGAGCGGTATCAAACTGTGTATGCAGAAAATGAAGGAGCTGTAGCTGCCCCAACTGCTGGTTTGCATTTTACACAGGACGTGATTGACCGGCTCAGTAATAAATCCATCCATCAAACTCGGCTGACTTTGCATGTTGGTGCCGGGACCTTTAAACCGGTGAAAGTCGACGACCCTAGAGATCACGACATGCACAATGAAAAAATGTGTATTTCCAGAAAGAGCATTGTAGAATTGATGGAAGTAAAGGGTCCCATTGTTCCTGTTGGAACCACCAGCATGCGTACCCTTGAGTCCTTGTATATTTGGGGCTGTAAGCTGATTGAAAATCCTAGTACCCCTTTCATCATAGAAAAACTTGAAGCATATTCCCTTCCCAAGCATCCCACCCAAACCGCATTACAGGCCATACTGAAGTATATGGATAAGTTAGGAATAGATGAGGTATATGGACAAACAGAGATCTTAATTTATCCCGGTTATCAATTTGCATTATGTGGTGCATTGATTACCAATTTTCATCTTCCCGAAACCACCTTAATCATGCTGGTAGCTGCGTTCATTGGCGAAGATTGGCGCACGGTATATGACGAGGCCCTGCAGAATGAATACCGATTTCTCAGTTTTGGTGACAGTAGCCTGCTGATTCCCTAGTGTTTCATTGCCTCTGTGCGCATTTCCTCAGAAAGATCATTTCCCAAATAACGGTCGATGATTCCATGGGCTAGGTACAATAGAGGAGTTAGAATTATAGCCATCACTCCCTTATAGATATAATTGACCAAGCAAACCGAAAGCACCAAACTCAGCGCCCATTGATCCGCGGTGCCCAGTTTACCGATATAAAAAGCGATAAATAGCACAATAAAACTATCTATAAGTTGCGAAACTAACGTAGACCCAGTGGCGCGAAGCCATATACTCTTTTCCCCTGTTCTTTTTTTTAAGGCATGAAATACAAAAACATCCACCAATTGTCCCACTAAAAACGCCACAAGTGAACCAATGATAATCCATAATCCCTGTCCAAAGATTGCATTATAGGCGATATTCATATCTAAGGTGCCATCATCCAATTGTTTGATTTTCCAGAAATCTGCAGGTGCGGTGTGCATGGCCAAGGTGACCATGAGAAATGCATAGGCTATAAGTCCCGCGGTGAGGTAAGAAAAAAACCGCACTCCCTTCATGCCAAAATATTCATTGATGAGGTCGGTCATGATAAAAACCACAGGCCAGAGCAATACGCCTGCAGTCATATTAAAACTCAATGATGTTCCGAAGATGTTCCAATTCACGGGTTCAATTCCGAGACTTGCTTCTGCTGAGAATATTTTTACCCCAATAAACTCTGCGATGAGTGCATTGCAAAGAAAAAATGCGCCCATCACAAGAAAGAGGTTTTGCTTTTTAGAACTTGCCTTACTCATGGATGTTCGTAAGTATCTCCTAATTCAGGAATATCAACATGCAGAAAACCTTCTTCAAGCAGTTTAAGTTTGAAAGCCTGTTGGGTATCGAGTTCGCCGTGCACCAAAAACACCCGGCTCACCAAGCTTGGATTTTGGCATTTGAAATAGTGAATCATTTCATTGTAGTCGGCATGAGCACTAAATGCATCCATCACCTCTACCCGTGCATTCACTTTCTTTTCATCTCCAAAAATTTTAACATACTCTTCGCCACGACGCAAAGCACCAGCTAGACTGCTTGGAGAGGCATACCCAACAATTAGGATACAATTCTTCTCGTGCTCAATGGCATTAGCGATATGGTGCTTAACCCTGCCCGCTTCGGCCATTCCAGATGCTGAAATTATAATACAGGGTTCGTCGCGTTTATTTAGCGCTTTAGAATCATTTACGTCAGTGATATAATGCAGTCCTGGAAATCCAAAGGCATCCCCATCTCTTTTAATATAATTGAGGATATCCGGATTAAAATCATCTTCATGGTCCTGCATCACCCGGGTCGCCTTAACGGATAATGGACTATCCACAAATACTTCAATGCGTGGCAATTGTCCGGATGAAGAAAGCTGATCGAGCATATAGATCAACTCTTGGGTACGATCGACGCTAAAGGCTGGGATAATTACCTTCCCCCGTTTCATGACACAGGTTTCTTTTACTGCCCGGAGTAATTGAGCTTTCGCCTGGCTCGAATCGTCATGCAAACGATCGCCATAGGTAGACTCGCTGATAATGAAATTAGCCTGTGGAAAAGGTTCCGGACTGCGTAGTATTATGTCTCCCGGCCGACCAATATCTCCAGTAAAGAAGAGAGTTTCAGCACCTGTCGATTCGGTAATTTCCATAAATACACCAGCGCTTCCGATAATATGTCCGCTATCATAAAATGTAAAACTAAATTCTTCATTTAGGGCTTTGGCAGTACGGTAAGGAACCTCTCGAAACTTGCTAAGGGTATGTTCTACATCTTCCACGGTATAGAGCGGCTCCAATGCTGGCTGGCCTCTTTTCTTCCTCCGCTCGTTGATGTATCTGAGATCGTTTTCCTGAATATAGGCAGAATCCATGAGCATGATTCCACATAAATCGATGGTGGCTGATGTTGCCCATATTTTCCCTTTAAACCCTTCTGCCACCAAACGAGGCAGCAAGCCAGAGTGGTCGATATGCGCATGAGAAAGCACCACATGATCGATTTGGGTAGGGTCAAAACCAAAGTGGCGGTTTAACTCATCTGAGTCTTGACCGCCACCTTGATATAGTCCACAATCGAGGAGAACTTTTAGCCCTCCTTCTGTTTCTATTAAATGTTTGCTGCCAGTTACCACTTGAGCAGCTCCATAAAAGCTTAATCGCATAGAGCTTTATTCCAAATTGAAGGTTGATGTAAAGACTAGAGCTCCATCAATATATACCTCAACTCCATAAGCACCAGGCTCTAGTGGTTTACTTTCATCTTCCCAGTCCAAGCAAAGCTCCATAGAATTTCCATCGTAGTCGATTTGTTTATTCGCTGTTGCTGTCATTTCTTGTCCGTTGTCTGTATTGATAAATGTACCATTACTTACCCCTGCAAGCACTTTACCATTTGAAGCCACAAAACGGAGACTAATCATTTTAGAACCTCTGTCTGCAACGGCATTTTCAAGCACATTAAAGCAAGCCTCAATTTTTTCTGTACGCTTAGCCAAGGAGGTAGCCACCATTTTTCCGCCTATAACGCGCTTCTTCATGGAAGTTACATTTACTCGATCAACCCGCAGCTGCTCGGCAACTTTTAATCGCGCGGATAGTCGGTTCCTTACTGAAACATTGGTATTGAGTTCAACAGCCAGTGAATCATTTTCAGATTGAAGTCGTTGATTTTCCAATATCAGACGATCTATCTCTTCTAGGTATTTGTCTTTTATAGCCTTTAACTCATCCAATTGCCTGCGTAATTCTGCATTGATAGTGGATGATTTTTTACCCTGACTCATTAAAGCTTTGATTTTTTGCTCTTGATCTGCAATTTTGCCTTGCGCATCGTCCAACAAACTATCTAATTGCTCAGAACGTCCTCGGTATTGTTCCAACTCTGCTGTGGTAAGCGAGAGTTGCCGATCAACTTCAGCCATATCAACGGTCATGCTATCGATTGTATTTTCGTAGCCCCCTGCTTCCTTACCTCTATCATACCATTGATACAGATTAAGAATTAGCGATAAAAGTAAAAGTGCAATCAATACAACTTTACCCGTATTGCTGCTATTCTGCTCTGTATTAGGGGTAGACTGAGGCGTGTTTTCTTCTGTTTGCATTATATTCCTATTTCGCTCCTCAATACTACCAAATTACCGCCACATTTTTTCATGTTTTTTATACTCTTTATGTTGTATGCGCTGGCGTTTCGACGGACGTAAAAAGCCCTTCGATTAAAAAAACAGAATTATATTTTTGGTTGATTTTAGTATGATTTACCGTGCGTTAAGCGCAGCAGTTTTTGTCGAATAAATTTGAAGGGACGTAGTGTTTTCAAGAGGTAGACGGTTTTGCGTTCGGATCCAAACATAGCCTGCAATGCGCTGCCAATTTTTATACGTAAGGCGAATTGATCCTTCCATAATTTCTGATAATTGTATTCTGCCTCGGCTCTTGTTATACGTATATCTAGGTAGTCAGAAAAAGTTTGATAGAATAATTTAGAACCATGAAGCGCCATGCTCATTCCATTTCCGCTCAGCGGTGGAATCAAACCAGCGGCATCACCTACAAATACAGCATGGTTAATAAGCTGTTTCTTGTTTTTGAAAGAAAACCTAGATATAACCAGCGGCTTCTCATACAAGAATTCAGCATGCTTGAAAATATGGGCCAAGTGTGGATTTTTCGATAAAACATTTCTTTCTAATTCAGCGATGCTTCCCTCCTTTTTCAAGTCATCAGCATGGGCCAAGTAGCATAAACAAACCCGATCATCTTCAATGGCGGACATCCCGCAGTATCCATTCTTGAAATTATGGAGAACGATTTCAGTACGGTTTACCGGATAACGTATATGGTATTTCACGGCCACATAAGGTTCTTTCTTCAGCATGAATGGGCGCTGCAGCCAATGATCAAGCTTGCTCCTTTTTCCATAGGCTGCTACAAGCAATTTGCCTTGATATACCTTTTCCTCCGCTTCAAGGGCAAAGTCTTGCTGTTCATCAAATGTCCAGCCTTTCACCTCAACGCCCTCCCTGATATCCACCCCCAATTCAATGGCTTTCTGCATGAGCAACTCATCTAACCTGAATCGACTTATTCCGAAGCCGCCCATTTTTAATTCTTCTTCAAGGCAATCGCCATTTGGGTCACTTAAACGAAGCCGATGAATTTTCGGGAGATTCATTTCTGAAATGGGGATACCTAACGATTCTAAGAAAGCCAATGATTCATTTGAAATGTATTCGCCGCATACCTTATGAAAAGGATAGAATTCTTTTTCAAACAGAATGACTTTTCGGTCATCCTTCGCGAACTGAATGGCAGCAGACAGTCCGGCTAACCCGCCGCCAACTATAAGTAAGTCGTATTTATTCTCTTTCATTCTTCGCAAGAATCATCCATCGAAAAGCCCAATGCCAAGTGAGCGTCGCTTCAATCTTATTTTTATCTAAAAGTTGAATCCAATCTGCTTGGCTAAACCCCCTACGAACGGAGGCTGGTGCATCGTTCTTCACCAAATAAGACTTTGAAAACAACCGTGTGAGTAAAGCTATTGACCACTCAGCTGCAGCATGTCGATGTAAATCATTGATAAAAAATGAATGCACATTCCGGATATTCCATTTTAGATAATGGTTAATTTGTTCCGCATTTAGATGATGACAAAACAAGCTAGAGAAACCAATGTCTATTGGATGATTTGGAGTATAGTCGCGGTAATCAGAACAAACAAAAGTGATTTCCGGATAGTCCCGGCTTGCATCAACCGCAAATGAAACGCAATCGCTTTTTAAATCTACCCCGGTAAAAGTGGCTCGGATGCCCTTTTCCCTGCAGTAACGGGCTAAATCTCTGAGATTATCTCCCCCACCCGAAGCCAGTTCGACCACCCTTAAAGTATGAGGCATGGATTCTGGCAAACTCCGCCGGAATGCCTTCCTGTTGAGCCGATGTCCTCCAAGCAGCCTATTGATTGTTTCCAACTCGCGTAAATTTTGGAAAAGATCATGCCGAGGAATATCATTGGCATCCAGCAGTTCTAGTTCAGTAGAGCGGTTTTTCATGCTTTGAGGTAAACGGCTTCCATGGTCAGGCCGGGACCAAATGCTAGTCCCATTATCTCATCTGCCCCTTTTTCAAATTCTACTTTCAATACAAAGAGAATGCTGGGCGACGACATGTTTCCATAACTACGAAGTACATCATAGCTCGATGCCATTTGCTTTTCACTTAAGCCCAGCTCTTCGGCAACTGCTTCTAAGATTTTCTTACCCCCGGGATGAATGGCATAATTGGCAATTTTTTCCAATGGGATACCCAACTCATCGCAGCGTCTTTTTAAAGTATCTTTTAATCCTTCTCTCAATTTATTCGGCACTTGGCGACTCAGCTGCATCAGAAAACCATTTTCATCAAGCTCCCAGCCCATATCCTTTTTTCCGCTATGATTGATTGAGGTAAAGAAAGATTTCAATTCAAAGCCTTGGACTCCACCATCCAGCATAACAGCAGCGGCTCCATCCGCAAATAGACTGGCACTACTCAAATTTTCAAGGGTATAGTTGCGTTGAAAATGAAGGGTACATAATTCGACACAAACGAGCACAACCTTGGCCTTTGGATCAGACCGTATGATCCAATCAGCGAGTCGGAGTCCGTGAATAGCGGCATAACACCCCATGAAGTTAACGGTAGCCTTTTGAAGGTCGACCGAAAGCCTAAGCTCCTCTTGTATGATGGTTTCTAAGCCCGGGGCAGCCAAGCCCGTACAGGAAACCGTGATAAGGTGAGTCATGCTCTCAAAGCCTTGTAGCTTGCGTATTGCCTGAATGGCCAATGCCGGCGCATCTATAAAATACCGCTCCATGCGTTCCTGCATTTTGGGTTCATGTCCGTCGAAGAACATGGGTCTTGATGGAACATTTTGAAAATCAGATAGTACTGAATGCCGGTATTCAATTTTCGTATCGGCATATACCTGCTTAACCGCAAATGATTTTTGATATACCTCTTGCATATAAGAGGCAATATCTTCCTGGCTATTTCGTATAGCGGGCACTGCTGTTTCTATGGCGCGTATTCGGGTCATTGGCTGAGTAAAAAACTCATGTAGCAAAGGTTCAAGCACAAGGAGGCTAATAAGTTCATGCGCATGGCATGATCAAAATTTGCAGCGCGTTGGTCTTTTATTACTTGAACAAACCAATAGGCAAAATAGATTGCTACCGGTGCTAAAAAGAGTTGTAAAACCCAGAAAGACCTGACAGAATTCATCTCCTTAAAATGAAGCCACGCCATTCCATTGGCTAAAGCAAAGACAATGGCCGTAAACAGGAAGGTGCCCTTATAGCCCAAAAGCATGCTTAAGGTTCTTACATTATCCCTTTTATCTGATTCGTGTTGATAGATTTGAGTGAGTGGGTAAACTGCTCCGAGGAGTAAGGAAGTCATGATTTTTGCCCATGTTTGATGTGATAATATGGCCGTTGAAGCATCGGATCCATGCAATCCGGTTTGAACCATCCAGTAAACAAAAGCACCTTGAAAAAATGCCACCCATATGAAGCCCGATACCGGAAAGCGTTTAATCCGGGTGCTTCGATTTGAATACAGACGAGAAGCCAAAATATAAGTGAGCACTTGGATGGCGAATTGCCAACAAAACAAAAGCGAAATCAATACCGCCGTTAAATCCATTAGCGTAACCAACCAAAAGAGTTGTTTGGTGGCCATGGGTGGAGATTTCAGGCCACCAATACTCCCTGTATCCCTGTCGTGGTAGCTATTGTATCCATTACTTGCTGGGTATACCAACAAATGAAGAATTCCAAATACTCCAATAATCTTCCATAGCTCGGCCTGTGGCGCCTGACTCCATGCAAAGAGAAAAACAGGAAGTAGAAAGACAGAAAAGGGAATCCGTAACAGGACGAGGGTTTCCTTTTTTATCACGTGTTTTTGTTTATACAGCCAAGGAAAGAAAAATTTAGCAATATCAAGACCTTCGACGAATCAAATCGACTAAATCAGACCCTAATTACGTTTATTCTTTTCCGCCTCCGCATCAGCGATGAGTTTGGCTTTCTGCGCTTCGGCTTCTTTAATCAGTGTATTTCCCTTTTTATCAGCTTCTGAATTCAACATATCGGCCTTGATTCTCGCCTCTTGCTTGAGCTTATCCCCTGCTTTTTCAGCTGCCAATTTTTTCACAGGGTTTAATCCTGCTTGTTTGATCAATTCTGCCGCTTGCTTATCCGCTTCAGCAATGAGCACATTTCCTTGCTTTTCTGCTTCTCCCTTTATTACTGCGGCTTGCTTTTTGGCTTCAGCAATGAGCTGATCTCCCTTTGCCGAGGCTTTATCAATAAGTTCTTGAGCTCCTTCATCAATTTTTTTCTTCACTTCCTCCTTCTTCTCATCGATCACTTTTTTCACTTCCTCTTTAACCTTGTTTCCAAGTTCTTCTTTGATCTCTTTAAAGCTGGTTGTGATTTGGGGAGATTTAATTGTTCCTCCCAAAAGCGCATTGATGGTCAGGTTATCACCAGCACCTACATTCATTCCTAGCTTATTCGCTTCTCCCATTAATCCTTGAATGGCTGAATTGCCTGCACCTCCCAAAAGCGATTTTGGTAAGGTTAATTTTAATTTATAATTGATCAACTGATCAAAGGTGGTATATCCGTTTTCTTCAACAGACAAAAGCATATCATTCAGTTTTAGCTTAAGCGGACTCTTCAAGCTTACTTTTCCGTCTTCAATGGCATAAGATAAATTTGTTTGTCCGATATCAATCGTTTTCAAGGCATTCAATTGAAGTTTTTCTGCCAATGCATTCGTGGGCTGGAATCCGCTCAAAACAGCTTCTGCAGTTTTTAAGAATCCAGTGCTGCTGATGGAAGAAAGTACAGGCGTCATATCGTTATTCAATAAAGTACTTAAGTCGGTACTGAGGTTCATTCTTCCAGACAAATGCTCGGCGATTGGAGCAATGGTCTTTACCGTATTCATGTACTGGAAAGTTTCTTTGATGCTTACGTCATCCAAAGTCAATTTCATGGCTGTTTTTGGCTGCTCTGGATTTTTTGAATCATAGGTTCCATCCATTTTCACATGTCCACCAAACACGCCCATCTCTACCCCGCTTAGATATAGGACCTGCTCTTTGATTTGTGCCTTGCCTTTTACTTGATCGAGTGTCATATTATCATACAATACCTTATCCATATTTAAAGTCAGGTCGAATAAGATATTTTTAGGAACGACAAAGGCTTCTAATGCCATGGTATCGTTGGCACCTGGTGCTTCAACTTGTTCGCCGCCTTCTTCACTTAAAAACGCATTGCAATCGAGCAATCCGGCACTCAGATTCAAATTACCATTCAATACCGCTCCATCTTTAAACAGGTAGGCCATGTAATTAGCCAATTCACCTGTTGCTTTGAAATCACTATGTCCGTATTTGGCAATGAATGACTGCAGACTTAAAACTTTTGGAGAAAATTCAAGACCTAGATTAATGAGTTCGTATGGAAGCCCTTGTCCGTCGCTGTATTGCAAATTTTGTACATTAATAAAACCACCGGCATTCATCGCTTCATAATCGTCACCCTCAAAACTGCTCACATGACCTTTGGCATTAAAATCGGCTTGAACTCTACCAGAAAGCTTTGTTCCTTCGTCTAAAGGAATGAGTTTTTGCATATTCTCTAATAGCACAAGTCCTCTAGCAGACATCTCTACATAGGGGTTGGAAATTGGCTTGGTGAGTAATAATTTGGCATCAAACGGTTCTTTTCCGAGGAGGAAGTGCAGTTTTTGAAGATTTACAACGGTATGATCTAATTGACCATCCGCATTGTTTAATCGGAATAAAACCTGGATATCAGAAAGTTTCTCAGGCAGATCTGGATAGGCAAAAGTTCCGTTTTCTACCAATAGTTCGACTTCAAAAGCTGGATATATTTCTAGCTCGGTATTCAAAACTCCTTTGAGGCTCATTTCAAGGGCTGTTTTACCACTTGTTTGGACACTTTCGAACTCTTTGGTATAGATAGCAGGAACAAGAGAGAGTATTTCTTTTAGGCTGGTCTTTTTACTGACCACCTTTAAATCCATATTCATATTATCATCCGGCATGGATAAAAATCCATCGAGTCCAATTTCCAGCGCATTAAGTCTCAAGGTATTTTCCTTGAAATCAAAGCGCATCGCGGGCATATTTATTCCGATATCGCATTTCAAACCGGTATTAACCTGATTGAGATAAGGAATGCCTTCCATGCTATAGGTCAAAGATTGAATTTCGGTTAATGTTTCAAGGATAAAGTCGTCTTGACTAAAATCGCCCTTGCCGGAATGGTTAAGTCCAACAATATGGGCAAACATCACTGACTGCTGATCATCATATTTTACATTCGCATTACGAATCTCATAGCGTTTCAAGCTGATTTTGAAAGGGGCTGCCTCCTCTTCATTGTCAGCGCTATCTATAGTTTCTTCTTCTGTGGGTTTGGTAATATCCCAATTAGCCCTTCCATCTACTAATATTTTCGCATGTATTGTAGGTTCATCCAACATGAGCGCACGAATATGAATCTCATCTCCTTTTAGCACGCTCATAATATCCAATGTCGCTTGAAAGGATTTCATAACCAGCAAGGTATCCCCTTCAAAATCCCCATGATTCAGCACCTGAATACCATCTACTTGAAGGCTAAGATTTGGGAAATTGCGAATAAGGCTCAAGCCAATATTTTCATCAAACTCGACCGTAGCGGTCAACTCTTCATTTACGGCCTTCTTTATCGCTTTTACAATGGTTCCCTTAAAGAAAAATGGAACAGCCAGAATAAGACCAAGAAAAATTCCTAGGAGGATAAGAAAGATGAATAACAGCTTTTTCATGTGTTGAGATTTGATGTAAAATTAAGGGATTACTTGCGGCTTAAGGCAGACATCCTGCCAAAATCAAAAAAAAGTCCGAACGACGAATCATTCGGACTTTATATTATCGTTAAATCTTAGCTATTCGGCTATGACAAGGGATTTTCTCCATTCCCTTTCACCATCCGTTACCAAAATGATATAGGTACCAGCAGGAACATTTAAACTAAAAGTCTCGATGCTTTTACCTGGTGATGCTTGAACAGTGCGGTGTTCGATGAGCTTTCCAGTCACATCCATAATTTTCATTTGGATGTTACTCGCTTGATCTAGGTCTAACTGTAGACTAAAATCGCCACTACTTGGATTCGGGTAGAGCGTCCAATTTCTACTTTCTTCCCAAGGTTCTTGACCAACCATCCAAGCCTCCAATGGATCAGAGGTATTGGAACAACCAAAGCCATTGGTAATTCGCAAGGAGTATATACCACTTGCTAACATCGTATAGTTCTTGTTGATTGCCGAAGGAATAACAGCGCCATCTAAACTCCACTCATAAAACGCAGCTGTTTCAGAACTCTGAAGTGAATTAGCCGTACGCTCAATTGTTGGTTTGGTCGGCGTGTTGCTTACCGTGATTACATCGGTGGCTGAATTACTGCAGCCATTCCCATCCGTATAAGTATAGGTAATCGTATGACTACCAAACCCAGCAAGTACGGGGTCAAATTCATTATTTACCACTGAGGTTCCAGAATAGGTTCCTCCTGAAGGTAGACCGCCATCTAATGTGAATGGATCCTTATTAATACAGGTATTGGGATTCTTTAGAGCAAGACTTACTGTAGGCCCATTATTTAATTGCATAATAATCTCATTCGAGAGAACAGGTGTTTGAAACGCACAGGAATCCCTGCTCGACATCGCGCAAACAACCGTGTCATTCGGGCTTAAACTAGAGATTGTTAATGAAGAACTTAGTGGTCCAAAAGGTACTCCATTTATGAGCCATTGGTATAGCGGGTTCACTCCCCCAAAAGTTGGCGTTGCGGTAAAGACGACATCCTTGCCCAAACATCCGGGATTGGCGTTTACAGAAATGGTCACTGTCGGCACCAGTGCAGCTGCTACTGTGATATAACCTGTTTTCGTTTCTGTATTGCTGCCCAAGGCATTACTGGCGGTAAGTGATACTTCATAGGTTCCAGGTGCCGTAAATCGTACAATTGGGTTTTGTGAGGTATCGCCCGTATTATCCCGATAAAAAACATTATTCGGCGTAAAGCTCCATTTCCAAGCCGTAGGGTCAAATGCCGACATATCGGTGAAGCTTACTTTATAAGGCTCACATGTTGCTTGGTGTGAAACGGTAAAATCAGCAGCTGGTTTTTGAGCAGCAAATGCATTGGATGAAAAGAGGCCACGACCGTGTGTGGCTGCAATCACCATCATATCAGATTTTCTTAGCTGCAACATGTCTACACGCGTATTGGCTAATCCAGCACTGCTGCTTGACCATGATGGGCTTCCTGATGAAATGTCTGAACATGACCATATACCCAAATCAGTAGCAATAATCACTTCATTTCGGTCGTTCGGGTTAAAAAGGGCCCAACGTACGGGTACATTCGGCAAATCCCCCTCTTTGCTTGTCCATGAATTCCCCCCATTGTCGGTATACCATATCGATGTAATTCCATAATTAAAAAAGGTAACAAGGAGTTCATCATCATCTGCTCCAATCTCAACGCAAGATACGGTTCCGACTGGCATGGAAGCTCCAGTAATATCACTCACAGAATAGGTTCCATTTGCACTGGTTACTTTGTACAGTTCTCCAACGTCGCTTCCCACAAAGATAGTGCTTGAGTACGGCGAACAGCTAATATGACTCGCATCATCGCTCATACCTGTTACGTTAATTGTTTCGGGAGATGCCGGCGAACCAGATACATCTCTAATTCTCCAAATGGTACCCGTACCTTTTCCTGTATATAACACATTATCATCATCGTGGTAATCTGCTGGGTTGATAAATTTACCCGTATTATCATCTTCAATCAGGCTTCCTGAAAAGGTCATTCCCGAATTGGTTGATTTATAAAAATTATTATATACATAAGAACAGATGGCAATGCTTGAGTTATCTTGATCAATAAAGCAATATCCACCATCACCGCCATTAACTCGAAGTGTAGAATTTACTCCAGCAGTAGTATAACGTTGTGTTCCATTATCCTGAGCACCGGCCATGAAGTAATGCGACGATGCAGCTGGTCCGATGGCACATGAATAATATTGGGTCACGTTATAGTCTTTATTTCGTCCATCGATTACATCATTATTCGCCGCTGTAGAAAGTGAACTCGAGTAAAATACTCCTCCATCATTTCCAAATATTGCGGTCGACGAGCTACCTGGCTTAAAGCGGATTGCATGTTGATCTGCGTGTACCAAGGAACAATCAAGGTTAAACAGGTTATTATTATTCGACCATTTTGAAATCTGCGTCCATGAACTCGCCCCATTGGTGGAGCGGAATAAGTCAATTCCACCAGCAATTACGACATCTGCATCATTTGGGTCTACCGCAATGACTAAATCATACCAGGCCTGACCGCGTGTGAAATCCGTATTTGGAATTCCATTATCGGCATCACTTGGCTCGTTCATCGTGGACCAAGAACTTCCGTAATTGTTTGTTTTGATGATGGCATGGCATTGATTTCCATTTTCAACTATCGCATACACTACATTGGAGTCTGAAGGTGCACAGGCAATAGCTACACGACCGTCACCATTATTCACTGAAACTGATTCAGAAACCGTCCAATTGGTTCCATCCTCAGAGGTAAGCACACGGCCACCGCCTCTGTCGGAAGAAGAATATGAATTCTCTTTTGTTCCAGCCCAAAGCTGTCCGTTAGCCCCTATTTCTAAGTCAGCGGCTATAAACTTGATTGTTTTGCCTGGAACATTTGGTGATTCATTGGTAAAGGAAGCTCCACCATTCGCTGAACGACGAATTCCAGCAGTAGCCAGTCCGTGGTAATCTCCGCCATAATAGCGACCATCCACTGCAGCATATACGACTCCTTCTGATCCGCCTTCGTCTCGAACAACAATATCGAGTACCCAATAGAATCCTGTGGTGCTGCCTAATTGCGACCAAGATGTTCCTCCATTGCTAGATTTCCATATTCCTGCACCTCTTGCACTCGAGCCTCCCCCAGAAGTAAAGCCCTCTCCTGTTCCTACATAGATAGTTTGGTCATCCACTGGGTCGAAAGCGATGCAGGTAATGGCAATATTGCTCCAAAAATCATTGACTTTCATCCAGGATGAAGTACTGGAAGAGATGTCATTATTATACCAGAGTCCGCCATTCACACCCGCTGCCCACACTTTTAATCCTGTTTGACTTGAAGGATCCCAAGCAATTGCACGGGTTCTTCCTCCTACATTGTTCGGGCCTCTTTCTTCCCATGGCGCTTGTGCAGCACCTGGGGCGAGTCCATAGCCCTCACCTCCACTCACGTTATTCATGATGGCTGTTAATACCTCTGGGGTTGGTCGGCCTATGGCGGGGTCCATGGTTCGCAGGTAATCTTGCTCCCAAGCTCTATCCGGAGCCGCAGGTTTGCCTTCTGTAGGAATTACACCTTGCTCATAGCGCGGACGCTGCGAAAATGGATGGTCCTTTAGAAGTTGCCGATAGGCTTGCTGACGCGATTTTTTATCATTTGTGGAGACATGTGATACTCCCCAAAACACAGCCCCAGTAAGGGCTAGTAGACAAAGTGAGAGGTAAACTTTTTTCATATTTTAATCACTAATACTTTCAAATTCAGTAATTGGCAATGCATAAGCCTTTTCCAAATAATGGAAATAGAGCGTTGCCGGATAATATTGTTCTAGATATAAAATTGGGTCTGGCGCAGTAAGGGTGGGTAACACCGGGGATTCAGGGGTTCTTTCCGCTTTGGGTACAAAATAATTCCCTTCAATTATAATTGCGGAGTCTGCCCTCAAGGTCGCGGGAATTCGTTTTCCATGAATCACCAGTGAATCGGCATGAATCTCAGCTTTGTCAAGTGGTGATTTAGATTCCAGTCTTACCAAAAACAGAACTCCATCCCCTGCACCCATTGCGGCATGGTAGCGTTGCGCCGTGCCACTAAGTTGAATGGCTGGTGCGTTTTCAACTGACTTCCTTTTACATAGCTTGCAGGAGGATAAGACTACAAAACAGAGTACTAGCAAGACATGGAATGGCTTAATCATGGGTTTGTCTGGTGGGTTTGGGACGTATCCCTTATTGCAATTACCACTTATTTTTTCAAAGGTTCAAACAGAACTATCCCCAATTGCTCAATTTTATGACGATTAAAGGCATCAGATAGGGCTACGCACCTTGGTAAGTACTCACCAATTCTTTTAGTTTAAGGGCGGTAAGTGGTTTTACAACAAATTCGCGAACCAATGGATAATTCTTTGCCTTCCTCAGGTCAATCGGATCGATGGAAGAGCTTACTATAAATACAAGCGGTGAGGTTTTGATATCCAGACTAGAGAAGGCATCCAAAAATTGCCAACCATCCATTACTGGCATATTGAGATCTACCATGATTAAGTCTGGAAGCTTTTCATCATTTCTCAAAAGATCTTGGCAAGCAATTAAAGCCTTTTCACCGTTTTCAAAATGCGTGAAGTCATCCCCCAATTGAGCATGTTTTAAAAACCGCTGGATCCCAAAAACAAATATCGGATCATCATCAATAATGAAAACGCGCTCAATTTTCCGCATCAATAAAATACAATTTAAACGTTGTTCCTTGATTTACAACACTCTCCACTTCAATTCTCCCCTTCATCGCTTCCATTTGATTTTTCGATAAGAACAATCCAACTCCGCGTGCATCTTTATTTCCATGAAAGGTCTTATACATACCAAATAATTTACTAGCATATCGATTTAAGTCGATACCCAATCCATTATCCTTAATGCAAAGCACGAGCTCAGCACCTTCCTTTTGCACAAACAAATGAATTTGAGGCTTTCGGTTGGGACTACGGTACTTTATTGCATTACTCAAAAGATTAAGCATCACGCTATCCACATATGCAGCCACACCTTTAATTTTGGCATTGGCCGGAATGTCATTAATAATAGTTACATCCGATTCAAGAATTTCTCCTTGCAAATTCATGCTCGCCTTATCTGCAAAACCACGCAGACCGAGCGAAACAAGTGTGACTATCTTCTCTGAGTTCAATGCAACCACTTCATTGAGATGCAATATTGTTTCTTGCAAGCTTTCTGCTGAATGTTTGAGCAAGGGAAAGAAATCATTCTCGGTGGATTCAGGAACCTCAATTTGCAGTAGGTCCAACAACATTTGAAAATTACCGACATGAGAACGCAGATTATGCGACACGATATGTGCAAAATTTAATAGCCTATCATTCTGTTCACGTGTAACATCCAATAGGTTTTGAATTTCAATTTGAGCCTGTTTGACTTCTGATATATTGTTGATTTGAGACACAAAATGCATCGGTTCTCCAAGTTCATCCCGAACAAGCGACACAGCCAAGATCGCCCAAATGATTGCGCCATTTTTATGGATATAACGCTTCTCCATTTCATAGCTCGTTCGTGTTCCTTTGAGAAGCTCATTAACAAGCGACCAATCTCTGTCAACATCATCCTCATGCGTAATATCAGTAAATGTCATGCGCCTCAGTTCCTCTTCTGAATACCCAAGCATCCTGCAGATACTATTATTTACATTTAGCCAAGAACCGTCTATGGCGACAAGCGCAATTCCATTCGGCGCGAATTCGAAAGTATTTCGAAATTGCTTTTCACGCACAACAAGCTGCCGATGCAACTCTGCTTTTTCATTGATATCTTGAAACAGACCGTAGACCCGCTTACATTCTCCATTTTTCATTTCTGGAATACCGATAGCTCTTACCCACTTCTCGGTTCCTTTAGCAGTGATGATTTGAAGTTCTTCATCATAAGCTTTACCTTGTTCAACAGCTTCATTAAATAGCCGTACAATTGTTTCGCGGCTACTGCCTGGCTTGAAAAAATCAATAGCGTTTTTTAAAACAAATTCGTCATTTTCAGCTACCTCATGAATCTGTCTCGTCATGGAACTCCAATGGGTATGAAGCGTTTCTAGATCAACTTCCCAAGTACCAATCTTTGCTACCGTATTCGATTTATCTAATAAATCCGCATAACGATCTAGCAGGCGTTCCTTATTTTTAACATCAGTAATATCGATATGCGATCCCATCATCCATTCCGGATTTCCTTCGGCATCTCTGCTTACGACCTTTCCTTTATCTAATATCCAAACCCAGTGGCCTGCCTTATGCTTCAGTCTCGCTTCGCATTCATAATATGGAACCTTGCCTTTAAAATGTAGATCGAGTGCTTTATCTGATGGTTCTAAGTCTTCTGGATGAACAAAGTTTGCCCAGGTTTCGATGTCGGTTTTTCCTAATTCTTCTAAGGTATAGCCAATCATTGCTGCCCACCGTTCATTGAAAATGGTCTCCCCTGTTTTAATATTCCATTCCCAGGTTCCAATATCCGTTCCCTCAAGCACTAATTCGTAACGTGTTATGATATCTAAATTGGAGGGCCTTGCATGCATATATAGTTGAGATATTATTCGTTAATAACGAATTACAAACAATATATCCAATTTTTCTCAAGGAAGAAACACAAATGATTTATCTTTTTAAGATTGAACTTATTTCAACATAAATCAAACATGTGATTTGTATGGTTCAAATTCCCATTAGAATACTTTATCGTAGAGTTTCGTAAGGTGCTCTTTGCCAATTGAAGACTTCTGCTCCAATATTTCAAATACATTATTCTTTATAGTATGTGCTATGTTTCCCGTTGGCAAATCATTGCAGTCGAGGCCAAAAGGGTCCTCTACTTCTTCGGCCATTAGCTCAATTCCAATAAAAGCGAAAAACACAAAGCCAACCATCAGTATCGTCCAATAGCCAAACATGGGCAATAAAGCGAAAGGCAATAGCGCTGCATACAGTGAGATAAATACCTTCAAATACACATTATAAGAAAAAGGAATCGGTGTCTTTTTAATGCGCTCGCATGCACCACAAATATTCATAAACTCCTGACTGTGGAGCTTAATATTCAAATGATCTTCTGGACTGATGGCACCGGCTTTATACATATCCTGAATCTTTTGAATCATTTCCAAAGCGATATAGGAAGGAATATGTCCTTTTGATTTATAGGTTTCTTTTTCTTCTTCAGTCAAATAAACCATTTCATCCACCTTCACTCCTTGACGCAAATGTTCCTTTAGAGCAATGCTAAAATTAGAAATGCGGGTAGCAAAAAAGCGACGTGTTTCACTGTCTTCGGAAGGAGCGGTTGATTGAATATAAATGGCAAGATTGCGAGAATCATTCACCAATTGTCCCCACTTCTTACGTCCTTCCCACCAGCGATCGTATGCCGTTGTTGTGCGAAAAGCCAAAAGAATGGAAAGCACAATTCCCAATAAACTAAAAATACCCGTATCCAAGCCATCACCTATAAAATGAAAAAACTGCATATCGACGAAGCAAATCACCGCCGTAAAACCAGCTATACTCAGCGAGGAACGCATAACGCGCTGCATGGTCCAACTTCGGTATAGATGGCGAACATCCTTCAGCCAGTTTTTATTTGATTCGTAGACTATCACTCAATTTTGATTTGTGAATTGTGATTTATGAATTATGATTTAAGGGTTTATGGGTTTGGGCCTACTGGTTAGGGCGGGTCAAATCGAATTTAATGTAAAATGTGGAGGCAGACTATTTTCTGCCTCCAAGGGGATTACATGTTTCGTCTATACTGGCCTCCTACCTCAAACAAGGCTTCAGTGATTTGACCGAGGGAACAGAATTTCACTGAGTCCATTAACTGTTCGAAAATATTCGTGTTCTGAATAGCCGCTTCTTGCAAGAGGCGCAATTGCTTTTGGCATTCGTCTGTATTTCCTTCCTGCAAAGCCTTCACCATGGTAATTTGGTATTCCTTTTCTTCCGAAGTTGAACGAATCACCTCGCGCGGCAATACGGTTGGTGATCCTTTGCTACTAAGAAAGGTATTTACTCCAATAATCGGCAACTCACCGTTGTGTTTTAAGGTTTCATAGTATAGACTCTCTTCTTGTATCTGATTTCTTTGGTACATGGTTTCCATGGCGCCCAAAACACCACCACGTTCTGTGATGCGGTCGAATTCAGTGAGAACGGCTTCTTCCACAAGGTCTGTCAATTCTTCCGTTATGAATGAGCCTTGCATTGGGTTTTCGTTTTTCGCTAATCCTAGCTCTCTATTGATGATCAGCTGAATGGCCATAGCACGACGAACTGACTCTTCAGTCGGGGTAGTTATTGCCTCATCATAGGCATTGGTATGGAGCGAGTTACAGTTATCATAAATTGCATACAAAGCCTGCAAGGTGGTTCGGATATCGTTGAAGTCAATTTCTTGAGCATGCAGCGAACGTCCAGATGTTTGAATATGGTATTTTAACATCTGAGAGCGTTCGTTCGCTCCATACTTGTTCTTCATGGCCTTAGCCCAAATACGGCGCGCAACCCTTCCGATTACCGCATATTCTGCATCGGTTCCATTGCTAAAGAAGAAGCTCAAATTTGGAGCAAATTCATTGATGTCCATTCCGCGACTCAAGTAATACTCCACATAAGTAAACCCGTTCGCTAAGGTAAAGGCCAATTGGGTAATCGGATTCGCACCGGCTTCGGCAATATGGTAGCCACTAATCGATACCGAATAGAAATTACGAACCTTATTTTGAATGAAATATTCTTGAACATCACCCATCACACGAAGTGAAAACTCAGTAGAGAAGATGCACGTATTCTGTGCTTGGTCTTCTTTCAGAATATCCGCCTGAACGGTACCACGCACTTGAGCAAGTGTACTTATTTTGATTTTCTCATAGACTTCAGCCGGTAAAACTTGGTCGCCGGTAACACCAAGAAGCATCAATCCTAACCCGTCGTTTCCTTCCGGCAAGTCACCTTGATAACTCGGGCGCTCCACACCTTTGGCTTTATAGATGGCATTGATCTTCACCTCAACCTCTTTCTCAAGCTTATGTTCTTTGATATACTTTTCACATTGCTGATCGATCGCTGCATTCATAAAGAAAGCAGTGAGCATGGCGGCAGGACCATTGATTGTCATCGATACAGACGTTTTTGGATCCGCTAAATCAAAACCCGAATAGAGTTTTTTCGCATCATCTAAACAGCAGATACTTACGCCTGCATTACCAATTTTCCCATAGATATCCGGACGGTATGCAGGATCATGTCCGTAAAGTGTTACTGAATCAAACGCCGTAGACAGACGTTTAGCTGGCATGCCAAGCGATACATAATGGAAGCGCTTATTGGTTCTTTCCGGACCACCTTCTCCTGCGAACATACGAGTTGGATCTTCGCCTTCCCTTTTAAAGGGATAGATACCGGCCGTATACGGGAACTCTCCAGGAAATGCTTCTTGCAAATTCCAGCGCAATACATCACCCCAAGAACGGAAGTTTGGCACGGCTACTTTAGGTATTTGCGTATGACTTAAAGACTCGGTATGGGTCTTCACCTTAATTTCTTTGTCACGTACCCGAAAGATGAAATACTCATCGCGGTAGTTCTGACACTTGCGTTCCCACTCGTCGATAATCTTTTTGTTACGCGGATCGAAGTCGAGTTCGAGCAAGGCCACTTGCTCTTGAATGGCTTTGATCAGACGGTCCTTATCGTCCATACTCGAAGCTTTAAACTGCTCCATGGTTTGATTCAAAGCATACAGTTTATCGGCAATTCCAGACTGAGAAACGACCCATTGGTCATACCCCCTGTTATTTTCAGATATTTCAGACAGGTAGCGCGTTCTAGCCGGTGGAATAATGAATATTTTCTCCGACATCTCATCTGTTATTTCAAAGGATGATGTCAAATCTTTCGCAGCTGTTTTCTCGACTATTTTATCCATCAATGATTTATAGAGACTATTCATCCCAGGATCATTGAACTGCGAGGCGATGGTACCGTATACGGGCAATTCCTCATCTTTCGCTTCCCATAAGTTATGGTTGCGTTTGTATTGTTTTTTCACGTCACGCAAGGCGTCGAGTGCTCCGCGTTTGTCGAACTTATTTATGGCTATCATGTCGGCAAAATCCAACATGTCGATTTTCTCCAATTGAGTAGCTGCGCCATATTCTGGAGTCATTACATAGAGAGCCACATCGCTATGATCCATTATTTCCGTGTCGGATTGTCCGATTCCAGAAGTTTCCAATATCACCAAATCATACCCCGCCGCACGAACGATATCAATGGTTTCCTTGACATTCTTGCTCAGGGCCAAATTACTCTGACGGGTGGCCAATGAACGCATGTATACTCTGTCATTCCGGATAGCATTCATTCGAATTCGGTCGCCCAATAGCGCTCCACCTGTTTTCTTTTTGGATGGGTCCACCGAAACAATGGCAATAGTTTTATCCTTAAAATCAATTAAAAAGCGACGAACCAACTCATCAACCAAAGAAGATTTTCCCGAACCACCAGTACCTGTAATACCCAATATTGGCGCAGCATTTTCGAGGTAATGATCTAATTCCCCATGTACTTTCGCAAAATCTTCCGGGTAGTTTTCCGCTGCCGAGATCAGCTTTGCAATCATCTTCGGATTTTTCTCACGAATGTGTTTTGCTTCTTCTTTGATGCCTTTCCCTGTTGGGTAATCACTCTGCTCCAAAAGGTCATTGATCATCCCCTGAAGTCCCAAAGTGCGCCCATCATCTGGTGAATAAATGCGCGTTACGCCATAGGCATGAAGCTCTGCTATTTCTTCAGGAAGAATGACTCCTCCACCACCACCAAAAATGCGAATATGTTCACATCCTTTTTCCACCAATAAATCACGCATGTATTTAAAATACTCCACGTGTCCTCCTTGGTAGGATGTCATGGCAATCGCATTGGCGTCTTCTTGAATAGCGCAATTCACCACTTCTTCGGCACTCCGATCGTGCCCTAGATGAATCACTTCTGCCCCGCTCTTTTGAATGATACGGCGCATAATATTGATTGCAGCATCGTGCCCATCAAAAAGCGATGCGGCTGTAACGATGCGGATTTTATTTTTCGGTGTATAGATGGATATCGGTGAAGCAGTCATGTAGTGATGATTCTGTTTGCTGCAAAAATATCCTTTTTCATGGCAATACAGAATTTAGCATTGACTTGTCGACACTTTGACTATTTGGCTAATCGACTAGAAACTTCATCTAGAGACGATTAGATGCTTAGACGGTTAACCGGTTAAATAAAAAACCTTTTTCCTCCGCCATCGCTATTTCAGCGTCGGGGAAATCTCAACATCAAGCTTTTCCGCATCATCAACCTTTTCCCTATATTAGCGAAATGAATCGTACGTATTTTTATGCCTTAATCCTGTTGGCGGGTGTGTATGCCTGTAACAACGAAGCTCCAGTAAACGAAGAACCGGTGGAAGAAACCGCTAGCTCGGAAGACCTGATGAATGCTTATGTCGACTCCCTTAACATGTCTACTGATGGACTCAAAGAAATTTACCGTAACATGCTCAATGGAGCGGCAAACAACCTTGATAGCACCAAGCAACTCATGGCGGCCAAATCTCTAGAAGTGAGCCAACTCAAAGAAAACTTAAACCGCTTATCCCTAGAGGTGAACAGTCTTGTTGAGCAGAAAAAAATCACGGATGCCGATTATCAAGCCATGTTTCATGAAATCAATTTCAATGATGTTCAAACCAGTGAAGATGCTTTGAACATGTTGGGACTCTCTTTCACTGGCGAGACCAAAACTGAGGTAGACTCTATCGACGCGACGGATTAATAGGCATTAATACCCTAGTTTTCAATGACAAATACCTAATACTGGGTATTTTATTCTCACTTGCATATGCGTGATTTGTATGTACAATGTACGCTGCATTAAAAAAATTAATCCTTTTTGGCATCTTTATCACGCCCTTCTTCGCAAAAGCGCAAGGTGGTTTTGTGATTGGATACAATATCGGAAGCTTTCGTCAAGCCCAGCGTATACCTCAAGCTTACGCCCAATCTTTCAATGCGCAATCGGGAGATAAGCTGATTCAGAAAATGAAATTCAACGGCTTCTACCGTGGACTGACCTTTGGCTTCAAAACGGGCGGCGAATCCTGGCTATTTGGCATGAGATGGAGCACCAAAAAGGCTACAAGCAATACGGGCGAGAATGATGTCTTATCTCAAAGAATTCGCATTCGCCAAAATACTGTTGGGGTGGAATTTGGTATGGGAAGTGAGTTTGTTAAACTCGGAGCAAGTTTAGATGCTGGAGTGGTCAAGGTACAACGAGAAATGACCGACAAGACCACGAATGAATCCACTGGTTGGGAAGGTTACTACGAAGGATCAACCTTATTCAATAGTGGTTCAACCGTTGCGGCTTTCTCCTTTTTTGTTGATTTCCAATTAGGTCCATTTGTTGAATTTCGACCCTATTATCAATTACCAATTTCTCAAACGCAAATTTTAGATAAACGCACCCTGCGTTCTTATGTATACCGCACACACAATTTCGGGTTCTCATTAAGCCTAGTTTTATTCGGCAATGATTAGATTTAAACATATCGCGATCAGCCTATGTTTGGTGTTTTGCGCCGTACAATCCGCCAAATCACAAATTGGAGGAGGAATCTCTGCTGGTTACCGCGGTGGAATTGTGAATTGGAAAAGCTTTGACCAATTTCAACAATCCTATTCCGAATTCTATAAAAACAGCATCAAAAATGATTTTACCGGTTTTAAAATTGGAAATGGATTTGCGGTGAATGGCGACCTGACCTTTGGCGCATTTGTCCTGGGTATTCGCTATAGCCGGTATAATTCAAAAAATAAAGTAAGTTTTAACTCTGGAGGCACCCGTCATTTTAATGCGCGACAATCGCTCCTTGCCACGGCAATGGGTTTTGGCTACCAGGGCGAAAACGGACATATTCAAGGAACCATGGCCTTAGTAATAGGCAACGAGCGAATAAACTCCATTTATGAATACAGCGATGGTACAAATAGCTTTGGTTCGGAAAGAGGATTAAATGGGGTGTATGATGCGATCCGTATGGGGTGGTCGGGACGTATTGAAGTCAGTTATACGTATTTTTATATAGCAGGAGAATATGTATTTGGAAAAATTGCTGGAATTGGAGCGCCGCTTGATGACTTGTTTATGGAAAGTAATGGTTTACCCACGAGTTACGACCGTTGGGTAAATGATCCACTGTCTTACGGTGTTGAAGAATTTGTATTACCTGATATGAATGGATTACGCGTGGAGTTTGGCTTGCGCATTAATTTTAGCGATAGATGAAAAAATACAAGCCGATAATACTCCTAATAATCGCATTGCTACCCATATTTGTTTTGAGTGCATGCAAGGAAGACCGCATTCGTAGCAAATTTTCTGGAGCTTGGGATATCTCGAATATTACCATTACTGAGTATACAGATGGCCAGGCGATGGTGGATAGCGTTTATTCCAATTGTGGTGTTTGGTCGTTTGTAGACAATGGCCTTTCAGGAGGTACATATAACCGCTCCTATCTTTCATTGAGCGAAGAAGTGCCCTGCATCTTTAGATCGCAATTAGCAGAAACAAATGGCCGACTGAGTGGGTTAATCAATTGGGGAGCAGACCCGAATAGTGAAAAACGTATCATCATTGACGTTGCTGGGAAAAACACCATTCTGAATGTAGAAAAAATTAACCGCAACAAGTTCATATTCTTCTATTTCACGCAAGACCAACAAAATGCCGACGACATTAAGCAGATGCAGCGATTCGAGTTGAAGCGGACGAATCAATAGTCATTCACAGCTAGTAAACATTACAAAATATCGTTTTATCCACATCCTGTTTTTAATTTTTGCAATAACATTGAGTTTCTTCCTTAATTT
>Ga0100380_10000514_pt1 | contig 43202 bp, 42 predicted proteins | sample CryGeymeta201504_FD_80417 | JGI IMG/M metagenome (GOLD analysis project Ga0100380, IMG submission 80417) | Groundwater microbial communities from Crystal Geyser aquifers in Utah, USA - Crystal Geyser metaG 2015-04 | ecosystem: Environmental > Aquatic > Deep subsurface > Groundwater | place... | reverse complement strand
TTTACCTGCTTTGGATCGGCGCCGGCAATTCTTTCTCGTGCTTCAAAAGTGGTAAACTTCTCATCCATCATCATCACCTCAACATCAACAACCTTTGCCAACTCATCGGCAAAAGTCCTTGTTAAACGAGTTTGATAAGACTCCGTATGGTCTGCGTGCAAAGGCAAACCAACAATAATCATCACGATTTCTTCAGTTGCAACTAAATCCTTAATTCGCACAAACAAGCTTTCGTCATTTGACAAAGTTTGTCTAGGAAAAGCAATAATCTGATCAGCATCGCTAAGTGCTAAACCAACTCGTTTTTCACCGTAATCAATTGCTAAAATTCGGCCTTTATTCTGCATCAGCGGCTTCAACTACTAAAGTCATGTCTGCTTTATGGTCTGAAGTTAGACGAACACTAAATTGATATTCACCAACTTTTTTTACAGGAGAAGCAAATTTAACATCAGTTGCGGAAATAGCGCAGTCAAATTGAGCACATACCATTTTAGCAACTTCCATTTCATGAACTTGTGAGTATAAAGAACCTGATTCTGAAGCTTTTTCTTTAAGTTTAATTGTTTGGCCATTTAATTTGCCAGCCATTTTTTCAGCCTGTGACATCATTTCTTGTCTTTGTTGGATACGAACTTCTTCTTGTTTATCATGCCTTTCTACATCAATAGCAGTAGCCAAACGAGCAAGCGCTTTAGGCATTAAATAGTTACGATAATAACCGGCTTTAACATTTACAACATGGCCTTTTTGTCCTAGTTGTGGATAATCTTGTGTCAATAATACTTGCATGTAGAGAAAAGTTAGTAGTTAAGAAGGGGACTTATTTTAAACCCCATGTCTCGACTGCGTAAAACCTATCGGCAATCGTGGCATAATCGTCTAAGATAGTACGGTTTTTTACGCTATTGTCAAACGCAAATAAATATTTCTGCGTATACAGAAAGATTGCCGGCGCATCAGCCTTTAAAATTACATTTAATTTTTCCAATAAGCTCCTCCGCTCATCTTGATCCCGCGTATTACGCAATTGCTCTAAAACATCATCAGCAGACACACTTTGAAAGTTTGATAAATTAAAAGTATTAGGCCCAATCTGACTAGAATGCCAAAAAGCAAACGCATCCAAATTATAACCAAAATCCTGACCATACAGCACAATATCGTAAGCTTTATTAGCCACTTTAGCCGCAAATTCATTTGCATCTGCTTCTACCAATTCAATATCAATTCCCAATTGTTTACCAGCATCCACGATATGATCAACCACAACTTTATTTTCATATTCTTTAGCTGGATTATTATCAAATTTACGCACCAGTAAGATATATTTCAACTGTTCACCACGTTCATTCTCTCTAATTTTTGTTGCATTGTTAATACTCCAACCCAATTCGTCTAATTGATCATTTAATAACCCCAAATCGCGAGCCGGAATTTTATTAATCTCCTCCAAAAAGAAATACGGGCCACCAATCGCTTGTTTGTCAGTCAAAGTCGCCTCCAAATAATTCTTATCAAAAGCATTCTTTAAAATCTTGCGCATTCGCTCAGTACTCAAAGATGGATTTTCTTGATTCAAAAATAAAGCGGTATACTGCGGCAACTGGTAATCCTTAACCTCAAAATCCGTATCAAATTTTTTCGCATTTTCCGAACCCAATTGCGGAATTGAATTAAGCATTGCTTGATCTGCTAACAAATCTGCATCCGATGGAAACACTTTTAACAAAATCTCCTTAAGCCCCGGTTTGCCAAAATGGTAATTTTTATAGGCTTTTAAAAGAATTTCATTAGTACCATTTTCTGTTTGTTTCAAAGACTCAAATTGATAAGGGCCACTACCAATTAACATTTTATCATTAATTTCCGATCCAATTAATTCCACCGGTATATCTTTATAAACATGCTTAGGCAGTATTCCTGTAATTGTATTACTCAAAAAGAACGCATTTGGCTGGCTCAAAGTAAATGTCACCGTATAATCATCTATTTTATTAATTTCAACATCTGCAAACACCCCCTGCAACAAAGTGTTAGCAAAGTTGGGATCCTTAATTACATCATTAAAAGTAAAAACAACATCGTCTGTTGTTATTGATTGGCCATCATGCCACTTTAAGCCCTTTTTCAATTTAAACGTGTACTCGGTAACATCCTCACTAATAGCAAAAGTTGCCAAATCTGGTTCAAAAATCTTTTTAACGGGATTATAGTGAGTTAAACCAGAATACACCAAACGACTAAAATCACGATTAATTTGACTAAAATCAACAAAAAGGGGATTTAAAACAGCGACCTCACCTACAAGTCCCTCCGTATAAATACCATTATCTTTAGAATCGGGGATGAAGCCCAACAAACTTGAGATAACCCACTGCACCCCCACAATAACTATGAAGGCTACTAAAACAACTGAGACTAGCCGCTCAATTGAACGATAAGATTGCCAAATTTTTTGAACCATGTGCTATACAAAAAGGAAACCTAACGAACTTAGCACAAACAAACCGGTTAAAATTTGTGTTGCACGGTATAAAACCTTTTCTGCACCGCGTTTTTCAACATAAAAACCACCAGTTCCACCAAAGGTAGCAGATAAACCACTACTTCTATTTTGAGCCAAAATCGCTAAAAGTAATGAAATAGATACTACGATATGAAAGACCAATAATACTGTCCCGAGCATATTCAAATTATTTAAGAGTACAATCATTTTACTTGGCAAACCAATTAATGCAACTTTTTCTTTATAACCGGGCCAGCAGGCCCATCCTCAACAATAAATCCCAACTCCAACAACTCATCTCGCAACTCATCCGACCTTGCAAAATCTTTTTCAGCACGCGCTTTTTCACGCTCTGTTACTAACTCAGTCACTTTTACCGGGATTTGTTCTGCTTCCATAAAAATACAACCAAAGATTTGATCAACCTCTCTAATAGCCGCCACAACCGCCTTTGCCCCGGCCTCAGACAACTCATTCGCATCCATTAAAACATTTACTTCTTTAATTAAATCAAACAAGGCGGCCAAGGCACGAGATACTTCCAAATCATCATCTAGGGCAGCCTCAAATTTTAGTTTTAAATCTTTTAGCACAACATCGCAGAGGTCACCTTTGGTGACTGTTACCCCTTCTAATCTGGCCACAAAATCACGAATTCTTTGCAAACTTTGCGCTGCTTGATGCAAAACATCCGCATTAAAATCGATCGGTCCACGATAATGTACGCTCATTAAAGCATAACGCACTACAAGGGGATTATGTTCCTTAAAAATATCGTCCAAAGTAAAAAAGTTATTCAAAGATTTCGACATTTTCTCTCCATCAATCTGCACATAACCATTATGTAGCCAATACTTTACATACTGTTTATGAAAACATGCTTCGCTTTGCGCAATTTCACATTCATGATGAGGAAACACTAAATCGGCGCCACCACCATGGATATCCAACGTTTCTCCTAAAAGTTTCCAAATCATCGCACTACACTCTATATGCCAACCTGGTCGACCTTCCGCCAAAACACCTTCGGGATCGATCCAGCTAGGCTCGCCTTCTTTTTTATGTTTCCACATCACAAAGTCTTGAGGATTGCGCTTATCGACAACCACATCTACACGAGCACCGGCCTGCAATTCATCTAAAATCTGCTTAGACAACTGTCCGTATTCGTCAAACTTTGTGACATCAAAATAAACACCATCCTCAAGCTGATAAGCATAATCATCGGCCAACAGTTTTTTTACCATCACTATCATCTCGGGAATAAAGTTGGTTGCCAGCGGTCTAATTGTTGGTGGCATAATATTCAACTTTGCAAAATCTTCCTCATATGTGGCAATAATGCGCGCTGCCAATTCCGGCACAGTTGTATTTTCCTCAGCAGCTCGATTAATCATTTTATCATCAATATCTGTGTAATTTGAAACAAACTCCACCTCGTACCCCTTATACATTAAATATCGACGCACAAAATCAAACGCAATCATACTGCGTCCATGGCCCAAATGCCCTTTGTCATAAACGGTTGGTCCGCAAACGTACATTTTAACCAGCTTGCCATTTGAAGGTACAAACTCTTCTTTTTGTCGTGTTAACGTATTGTAAAGTTGCATATTTACAGTAAAGAAAATAAAAACTGTCGTAAAAATTGAGATCCGTAATCAATCACCAAAATAGCAACAATCGGTGAAATATCGATCATGCCAATAAGTGGTATAAAACGTCTAAAAAAAGCTAAAACAGGATCGGCAATTCGGGCAATTAGCAAAGTAAAAGCATTCCGCGGATTACCAAACCAAGAAAGTAAAACTCTAATAATAATGGCCCATACCAACAATTTAAAGAACCAATATATAAATGTAGTTAATAGTGCCATAATTTAAATTAAGTTCGGAACTTGATTATAGTAGGGGATTTAAGTTTACTCAATTGGATTAATTTACCACGCATCGCACCGGTTACATCAATCTTGTCTGATTCTACTTCCTCCAAGGTTGCAATAATTTGAGGCAAATCGCTTGTCCTAAGCTCTTTATAAAGTTTGCCACCCGCTATTACACCTTTAACATCGCCATAAAAAATAATTGTTTGCGGTGTCGTTTTGTGCACCAAATTAACAATAATCTCATCACCGGAAATAATGCGCACCTGCTCACCCCTCTTTTCTAAACCGGCAAAATGAATCTCCAAATCCGGCGGCAAACATGCTGTTATCAACTGCTTCAACTCACGCAAACTCGCTTCCAAAGGCGCTAAATCACGCTCCGAAACCTTTGTAAAAGCATCAGTTTTTAAGCCAAGCACATCCGCCAAACCATGCCCAAAACTACCGGCCCCAAACACAAGTTGTACCTCAGCCTCCTTTCTTAATTCTGTAACGATCGTCGCCAAGCGCACCAAATTATCTTGCCGAATAACCCCGGTTTTCGCCGTTTTATCCGAAAAAAAACTACCTCCAAACTTTACAATTATGCTTGTCATATTTTTTCAACTTTTAAGCGATACTGCAGCGGATTTTCCGGCGCCACCTTTTCACCCTTACGCAAAACCAGTTTAACACAATCACCAATTGCCAACACTGCCGTTTCTTTAACCGCCTGCAATAACACATTTTTATCATTCAATTTTACCAATGCCAACCAATTGTCATTTACAAACGTACAAGCCAAAACCTGCCCATTTTTACCCGCATCCTGTTTTAAATTATTTCGATACCTTTGCCATTTTGGGGCTTTCATCTTTTTTTAATTAAATTTAACGCCACCTGCGCACCCACACCACCAACATTATGCGCAAGCCCAAGCTGATATTGATGTGTCCGCATTTCTTCAGCCAAAGTTACCATCTGCTTAACACCCGTTGCCCCAATTGCATGTCCACCGGCCTTTAATCCACCACGCACATTGACCTTAACATGTTCCGGCTCTTGCCAACCTTGCCCTTTTCGCATAATTCCCAAATCTTCCAACGCAATTATTTCGGCGATCACAAAACAGTCGTGCACCTCCACAATCTCCAATTCAGATAAATCCAATTTAGCTACAGCCTCTTGCACAACCGCAAAACTTGTTAAATCAGACCGATCCGCCAACGCAAACTCCCGCGACGCCAACGTTACCGAAGCCGCCAGTTCCAAATCCGTCTGCTCTGTACTTAAAACGATTGCCGCCGCACCATCGCTAATAGGGGAGCAATGATACAACTTAAGTGGAGAGGTCACCATAGCACTAGCCCGCACATCATCTTCCGTAATTTTTTTATGAAACTGCGCTTTATCATCCGCAAACGCTTTTTGATGAGAGCGCACCGAAACAGCATCCAATACCGCAGGCGCCAAATTGTATTTATTTAAATAAGCCTGTGCCACCAACGCATGCAAGGCGGGAAAAGTCACACCATTGTTAAACTCAGTTGTGTTATCCGCTGCCATTGCCAACGCTCGGGCCACCTCTTCGTTGCTAAAATCCGTCATTTTTTCGACACCGATCACCAAAACATTACTGTAAAAACCGGCCTTTAAAGCCTGCCAAGCCTGATTAACGGCCACTCCCCCAGACGCGCAAGCGGCCTCTACGCGAACAACCGGCAAATTCCGCCCGATAATTGTTGCCACTTTTGCTCCCAAATTTAACTGCTCATTTAAAACACCACCCAGCATATTGCCTACATAAACCGCATCTACTTGGGATGTATCAATATTGGCAATCACTTCCTTAAGCAGATCGCTTAAACCGCAATCCCACAGTTCACCCGTTTTGGTTGCATACGTGTCTTTTATATAAATCATTTACATTCAATTAAAAAAGCATCGGCACCAGCGCCGGAACCATAACTCACCATTACAATTTTTGCACCCGCTTGTGCCACATCCAAAACCTGAGCCAAAGCCACCAACACCGTTGCGCTATAAGCATTACCCATTTTATCAAACACGGAAGCCGCCTCAATTTTTGCTAAATCGATACCTAATTTGTGCGCCACCCGTCCAGAAAACGTGGCATTGGGCTGATGAAAAACAAAATAATCAATCTCTTCCGTCTTAAAACCGGTCTTTTTCTGCAACTCTTCAAAAGCCCCAATTGTATGCCTAAAATATCCCGGCTCACCTGTAAAACGCCCGGCATGTCGCGGGGCTTCCTCGTCTTGATGTCGCCAAAAATCTGCTGTATCCGTGCAAAAACTAACCGTTGCCACCAAATCGGCAATCACATTTTCTTTACCAATAAAAAATGCCGCCGCCCCGGAGCCAACCGTTTTAGCAAGCGCATCACCCGCTCTGGCTTGCGCAACATCCGCACCAACAATTAAGCCATTGGCAACCATATCGCTATCTACCATTCCCATCATCATTTGCAAGGCAGTCGTGCCACTTTTGCAGGCAAACTCCAAATCGGCCGCCATTACTTTTGGCCCCCAATTAAACCAATCCGCCACCATTGCCGCTGTCGATTTAATTTTATACGGATGTGATTCCGAACCAAAATAAACCGCTTCTACATCTGGCAAATCGTTCAGTTTGTCAATTGCCGCTACCACCATTGTAAAACTATCTTCATCGGCAGAGCGTCCGTTAACCGGTATATAAACACTATATGCAGTAATTCCCGCCATACACATAAATTAAGAACGTAATCGCTCGTGTGAATCTGCCAATTCTGCTTTTGCCAAAGCGATTAACAGCGAAGTCTCACCGCACAAAACCAACGCCCCCAACCTGGCCGCCAACTCATTAGCACTATTTTCTACCCCCGGTTTTATCCGCATCATTTTATATAATTCTTGGATTTGTGGTAATTTTGTCCCACCGCCAATCGTGCCAACCAAAACTGCCGGCAATTCAACTGTAACAAAGACACCGTCACGCTCCGGCTCAATTTTTGTTATGCCTAAAGATCCTTCTACAGTATGTGCTAAATCTTGGCCTGTGGCCGCATAAAATGCGGCTACCATATTAGCATGATGCGCATTAACTCCAATTGACCCGGCCAACTTAGAACCGGACCCAAATTTTGCCTTCACCAACTCCTGCAAATCCGCCACACTTACCCCCAATCTCTTCAGCAACCACCCGGGAATATACCCCAAGGCCCGCACATATCGACCTCGACCATGCTCCGCCACAACAGTTGACGGCTTTTTATCGCTACAATAGTTGCTCGATTCCGCAATCAATGTAACGGCCAAAGGCACTTTCGACAAAATAAACTCCGTTAAAATTTTCTTCATTGCAATCGTAATCATATTCATACCCATTGCTTCCTCGGTATCCGCCGTTAGTTTGATATGTAAATAAGCTTCATCCATTTTGATTTCAATCTCCTTAATATGTAAATGCGCGCTTGTAGACTCCGCCAACTCTTTCAGCTTCTCCAAATTCTCCTCCAAAAACTTCGCCACACTCCGCGCCCCCGCCGCCGACGCACATTTAAGCACCGACGCCCGCGTAATCCCCAAATTCTTCACCTCTACTGCAATCCCATCCGCCTCAAAAAACCACTTTGCCCCGCGCTGACAACTGGCCACCAAACAAGATTCCGTCGTTACCATTGGCAAATAACACTCAGTCTCAAACTCTCCTCTAATATTAACCGGCCCCACAACGCCCAACGGCAGCTGCAGCGCCCCCAAAGTATTCTCAATTCGCCCCACCCGACTTTGGTCCGCCGTATAAAAAGCGGGGGACATCCCAAACTCTTTCTCCAAAAACTCCTGCATCATCCGCATCGCCCGTCTCTTTCCATATTTCCGCTCTAATTCCGCCAATTTTAATTCATTCATTTGTATGCCAATTAGATACCTGCATTGTGGCAATAAATCAAAATTCACACAACCACAATATTAGCAACGCCAATCTTTTAACACCAAATAACCAGCCCAATGGTATTTTTTGACTTTAGCTTGTAGTTGAATTTTTTTGGTGAGAATGTAACCGGCGGGGAGGTGAGCGATGAACATGGGTTTCATTTATATTAAAATATATTTGTCATCATCAAAGAATATGTTACTATTCACACCTACTTTATCTTTAAAAATCTTACCATGGAAGTAACAGCTACATACAATAACCAATGGCATCTTACCGCTAACGATAGTGGATATAACATCGCAAATCCTGGTCCAGATGGAACCAAACGCTTTTACAAAGTAAATTCCGGCCCTTATGGTAATCCAGTAATTACTGCCGAACCAGACTTAGCCTTTCAAGCACCTTCAACAGTAAAATACATTGACTCTAAAGGTAATGAAACAACACCAGAAGAAAAAATTGCCGGAATTATTTGTAAACAAGCTGGAGAGGTAATGCATCGATTCAGCTTATCAAGTCCCAAAAAACCAAAATACACAGTAGAGCAGGAAGGAGCCGAATTAATAATTGATGGTGTACGCTGGCATTTACGCGCTCTTTTTCAAAAAGACAAAAATCGCATCATTAATTATGATGCTTGGTATGGTCCAGACAAACCAAAAGCTGTCAAAATAGTTGAACTTGCAGATTTAGATTTTTAGTAAATCAACAGTCCCACTACCATAGCCCACAATTCCCGTCCAAACAATTCTCGACCCCTATAAATACACTTACACAAACTTACTTGCACACCCAAATTAGCCTAAAACCCATCCCTTCCGCCCCAACACATGCACCGTCGCCCCTGCATCAAACGTCACACAAATATCTACTCCATCCGCTCGCATCTGCACAACCTTTTCCCAAATCCGCAAGCTTTCTGGCTTTAACAAAGCAACCTTGTGCTTGCAACTCCAGGCCTGAATTAAAAACGACCAAGCTTCTTCCGTAACTACGTCGGCAAACCCAGGCCAATCGTCATTGCGCATGGCCGTCACTAATCGCTCATACCTATCGGCAAAATTTGCTAAACGGTCGGCAAATAATGGCGAACTTGGGACCATTTTATGCAGCTCTGAAGAGGAGAACTCTTTCGCACAGTCATCAACAATGTAGCTCGTAACTTCGAGATCAAAACCGGCTAAATCATCACGCACAACCAGCTCATGGCCTGACGGCTGCCACTCAACCACACCATCCAACAACGACCGTAAAGCGGAACCGGAAGTTCGTGCTAACAAATCTTTAACGCGATCATCTAAAACATCTACGCCTACCAACTCGGCCAAAGCTTTGGCCAAAGCGGAAAAACCGGAAGCGGAAGAGGCCATACCCACGGCAACGGGGAAATTATTTGATGTTTCAACAATGTAACCTTTTTTTACATTAAATTCGGCTAAAAACTGATCTACAAAAGCGATAATACGTGTGGGGTCAGCATCAAATTTTACTTCACGCACAGTGGCGTCAACCACCAATGTTACCTTCGTTTCTGTCACACAGTCGGGCAAGGGCACAGACAAGGACGGCAAGAGGACCTTGCCGGTGTCATCCACTCCCCAATATTTTAAAAGTGCCAAATTTGCGTTACTTTTAGATATAGCCGTTTTCACTTTTGCTCGCTTTATAAATTAAATTGAAGTTGTACTGATCGGCCAACTGTCGCACCTGATTATACTGATCCGGGTTTTGATAACAAATTAGAATTAAACCGGACCCACCATCTACACCACCGGCACCCGTTACTTTGGCAGCAATTTTAAATGTTTTTAACCGTATACAAAAATCATTTACCGGCTCTGTTACTACTCCCAACTCATTTAACAAAACTTGATTTTCTACAATTATGTCAAAAATCGGCTCATAAAAACCTTTGCGCAAATCTTCAATCATCTTATAACTCAAGTTGCCAATCTTGCGAATCAAATTAAACGCCTTGGATCGCTTTGTATCCCACAAATGTTTCACCGCAGTTACCATTTCTGCAGTTGTAGACGTACCACCACTATCAAACAACACAAAAGGGTAGGGGAATGCCGTGTTCATTAAACGCCCTTCACCAACCTGATACGTATGCACCCCTTCGGTCTGACAAACCAAATATTGATCCACACCACTCGGCTTAAAATGCATATTGGTCTCGGACCGCTCAATTAAATTTTTAAGTTGTAATCCGCCAGTGCCCACAAACGTCTTTGCGACCAAATGCGCCAAAGCCACCGCCAACGCCGCCGATGTTCCTAATCCAATACCAAACGGCGCATCCGCAACCACTTTAAATAACGGCACCTTACTCCGCTCAAAATTAGGTAAATCTTGCGCACACCATTCCCAAAATCGATCAATAAAAGCCACCACCGCCGGCTCATTATCCTTTCGATAATCACCATCAAACTCCAAACGCAATTGCAAATGCGGCAAAACCTGACCAATTGCTTTTTTATCAAAACAAACGGCATGTTCACCAACCCAAATAATTTTTAACGGTACCTTTACTGGCTGCATCATAAAATCAATTATTCTTCAAAAGTTTCTACCGGCTTTTCTAACATCAAAGTTTCCATATTACCACCCTCAGTTCCATCCGTAACTTTATAAATATCCTTATCCAACTTTTTAAACTCCCGGGATGCTTGATTATACATGCTCACCGTTGTCCCCAAATGCGTCCCCACTTTGTCCATATACGCCCCATATGCATTTAAATGTTTGCTCAGATCACCAACATATTTTTTGATTTCCAAAGCATTTTTCTCAATTGTTAAAGCTTTTAGGCCTTGCAAAACCGTCTTTAAATAAGCAAAAAACGAAGTCGGCGAAACAATCACAACCCGCTTGCTAAAGGCATATTCAATCAGATCATGTGTATTAACTTTTAACGACCCTACATCATAAATTAACAAATTATAATAAATCCCCTCGGCGGGAATAAACATAAAGGCAAAATCCGTTGTCCCATTTTCCGGCTGCACATACTTAGAAGTCTCATCAATCCGTTTTTTCACATCACTCTTAAAATCACGCTCAATCAATTCACGCTTATCTTTATCTGTTTCCGTCATCATCAAATTATATTTTTCCAAAGAAAACTTAGCATCGATTGGAATCACCATCTCCTTAAAAAACACAGCCGCATCCACAATCAATCCATTTTTAAACTTATGCTGCATCTCAAAATGCTGAGGCGGTAATACATTTTGCAACAACGTTTCCAACATATACTCACCCAAAATCCCACGCTGTTTCGGATTTTTTAAAATATTCTCCAAACTTTTCATCTGCTCCGCAAAGCCCACCACCTGCTTATTGGTCTCATTTAACATCGTTAAACGCTCCGTAATCTCCTTAATTGTGTCATTAGCCAACCCTTGATGCTTATTAATCTGCAAAGAAATATTATCCAATCGACTTTGCATCTCCTCACGACTCTTCCCACCGGACTCGTTTACATCACGCCGCAAATCACTAATCTGCTGTAAAAGTAAATAAATCAAATAGCCCAACCCGGCCAAAATCAATAGTCCAAAAAACACCAACAAAGTTTGCATAAACAATCGTTAAAAAAGTAAATCGGAATTGCCACGCACCTTACTTAAATCCTTTTGTCCTAAAGCAAAAAGCCCAACTTGCAATTGCTGCTTCCAATGATTCAATAACTTGAGTACTCCTTCCTTACCATCCGCCGCCGCCATTTTAATCGGCAAAGCCGCTGTTGCCATACTCGCGCCCAAAATCATACTTTTCAAAATATCGATCCCCGAACGCACACCGCCTCCCGCAATTAAAAGCCATTCCGCATTAGTAGCATAAGCCTCTTTTACAAGCCAAGGGGTTTCATAACCAATATTGCGCACAACATTCGCCAACTCCGGTTCATTCTGCAAATCCGCCTCAACATGCCCCCAACTCAAACCACCTAAACCGGAAACATCAAATCCCACCACACCCCATTCCGATAACTCTTCAATCACTTCCGTACTCAATCCATGCCCCACTTCTTTTACAAAAACCGGCACCGACGCAACCTGCACAAAATCGGCGATCGCACTTTTTACCCCACGCCAATCCGTATCGCCATCTTCCTGCACAACTTCTTGCAACGGATTTAAATGGATAAAAACGCCATCCACTCGCAATTCCTTAATTGCACTCACCAAACTCTTCTGTATTTTTTTATCTTTTAATTGAAAAGCGCCAATATTGATCAAATAGGGGACATCCGCCAGTTTATCTTTTAAATCAAAAGCTCCCAACAAATCCGGATCCCCCAAGGCAACTCTAATCGAACCAGACGCAAAAGCCACGCGTGCCTCATTACACGCCTCTGCAATCTGCAAATTTAGCTCATTACCTTGCTCAACACCACCACTCATCGAACTCACCAAAAAAGGAAAAGCCAATTGATAATCCAAAAACTGCGTCTGCAATCAATCTGCTCAAAATCCACCTCCGGCAACGCATTGTAACGCAATTTATACTGATCAAAATAGTCCATATCCCCATTTTGCGTAACCTGCAAATGTCGCTTTTTTCTCTTTAAAATATCATTCATTTAAATTGATCAAACAGGGTGATTGTACAGGAAAACAAGCCCAAAGCAACACACCCCATATCAATAGAAATGTTTTTCATTTCACGCAACAAAATTATTATTTCTCCTCTTGACGGTGAGCCTCCACTCACCTATATTAAGCTTACAAATATTCTAACTCCAATAACTATGGAACTACTCGCCAAACTATCTCCAAAACATCCATTATCTGCACTGCCTGGTATTGGGCGTCACACACCACGTGCTCTAGCAAAATATGGTATTCAAACCATCGGCCAATTTGCCTGTTTTACAGAAACAGAAATTATGAGCCTCCTTGGCGGCAGCGGAGTCAGACTACTTACTTCTGCTCGCACAATTGCACGGTAATCACTTAAATTTGCTAATTTTGGCATAAAGACATAAAATACACTGCCAAAGTAACAAAGATTATGACAAACCTAATTTTAACGGGTATGCGTGGCAGCGGCAAAACTCACATTGCCCGCAAAATCGCCACAACCCTAAAACGCCGTCACATCGACATCGATAAAGAAATCCAAAGACAAGAACGGATGTCCATCAGTCATATTGTTAATAAAAAAGGCTGGCCCCATTTTCGTAAAATCGAAAAATACGTCACTCGTCGCGTTTCCAATCTTAAAGACGTTGTTATTAGCGCCGGTGGCGGCACAATTATCGACAACGAAAACACCCGTAAACTCAAAAAACACGGCATCATCGTTTTTTTGGATGCACCTGTAAAAATTCTTGCCGCTCGTATTTTAGCTTACGAAGAAGAAACCGAAAAAAGACCATCGCTAACCGCAGCCAAAAACTTAGAAGAAGAAATGACCAACGTCTGGAACAAACGCCAACAACAATATCGCGAAACCGCTAACTACACAGTCGACGTTAGCCAAGACTCCGACAATCTCAAACAAGATCTCCGCGATAAAAGCAAAAAAATCATCGACGTCGTCTCCGCCGATTATCCCGAATTTTGCAAACCGGAAGAACTAAAGAGCTAACATCCGCTCCAACGCCACAGCCGCCCGCACTCTTATTTCTGGATCAACAATAATCTGATTCACAATATCGCCTTTTACCAATGCCTCCAAATTCTGGCACAAATGCTCCGGACTGGTTCTATCCATCATACTACACATACAAATTGGACTACCCAACAACTGAATCTTTTTATCCGGATGCTGTTTAATTAAACGTCCCACCAAATGAATTTCTGTTGCCACCAACCAACTGGACCCTGGCGGCGCCGCCGCTAACGTACTTATAATAAACTCCGTCGATCCCATAAAATCGGTGGCTTGCGCCACTGCATAAGGGACTTCCGGATGCACCAAAACCTTTATTGCCGGATCTAGCCTGCGCGCTTCCACAATATCTTCCACCTTAAAGCGATTATGCACAGGGCAACACCCCGACCATAAAATAACCTTGGAATTTTCCAACTGCTCCTTTGTTAAACCACCATTAGGCAAAAAAGGATTATATAAAACAATCTGCTCCAAAGGAATCCCTTGATTAACTGCCGTATTTCGCCCCAAATGTTGATCGGGAAAAAAGAAAATCTTCTCCTTCTGCTTAAATCCATATTCCAAAGCCTTAGGCGCATTGGTCGAAGTACAAACCAAGCCACCATGATCACCACAAAACGCCTTTAACGAGGCGTAACTATTAATATACGTAATGGGTACAATTGTATCACCCAACAAAGCTTGTAACTGCTTCCAAGCCTTTTCCACTTGATGGATTTGCGCCATATCGGCCATGGGACAACCGGCCGTTTCATCCGGCAAAGTCACAATTCGTTCACCCTCTGTAACAATGTCTGCTGTTTCCGCCATAAAATGCACACCACAAAAAACAATAAACTCAGCCTTACTATCCCGCGCCAACCGTGACAACTTTAAGGAATCACCAAAAGCATCACCATGGTCATAAACATCATCGCGCTGATAATGATGTGCCAACACAATAACTCGCTCACCCAATTTTTCTTTAGCCGCTCGAATGCGATTTGCCACATCGTCCTTAGCCATACGCTTAATTAAATAGTCGATGTCTAATCTTCGGCAACCACTTTAAACCCGCCACAATCACAATTGCAACCAAAACCGAAACAAACCCGGAAACAAAAAGGGGAACCGACACACTACTGATATCCATCACATATCCATATACAAACGAACTAATTCCCGTCGCCACTACTGTCAAAAAAGTCAAAACCCCAAAATTACTGGAAAGCGATCGCTCCGGAAACAACTCCGCCAAACCGTGATACATAAACGTAAACACCGCCGCATCGCCAACCTCATGAATAACACGCGCCAACAAAGACAACCCCACATTAGGCACTACCATTGCCATATGAAAAATCCCCGAAACCAACAAACCAATTACCAAAAAATACCCGCTTGGAACTCCTTTTTCTATCGCTCTCGAAAAGTAAAAACTGGCAAACCCCATAATAAAAATCCCGGTCGACATGTATGCCCCAATATGCCAGCCTTCAAGCAGCAAAACATTTTTTAAAAAGGGGACATAAGCCACAACTTCCGCACCAAAATGCAAAGCAAAAATTGCCAAAGTAATCATAAAAAAAGCGACCTTAACATCCTTCAAATCTTGCCAAAGATCCCCAAAACTCAACTCTGTTTTAACTTTTGTCGCAAAAAAGAAACTAGCCGCAAAAATTAATATCAGCCCCACAAAACTAGCCTTAATAATCCCATCAAACCCGACCTCTCCCAACAAATAAGTCCCAACAAGCATCCCTATGCCAATCCCCACAAATCGCAAAACCAAAAACCAAGACATAAAGCCCTTTTTCTGTAATTGCTTCTGCACTCGCAACACAAAACTATCAATCGAAATATCCACCAACCGCTGCCCAATTCCACTTAAAACAAACGCCAACAAAATCACTAAAAAACTATCAAAATAAAACACCAATCCCAACTGCGTCATAAACAAAACGAGCCCCAACTGCATCAAATGCCGAGAAGAAAAGCGATCATTGGCAAACCCGGAAGGCACACTCGCCACCAAACTCACAATACTGTTTACTCCCAAAATTAAACCAACCTCTGTCGCCAAAAAACCTTTATCCAACAAAAACAAAGCCCAAAAAAAATAACTTAGGTTATATACCAGCCGATAAAACATCGAAATAACGATGGGTAGGGCAGGGAACTTCATAGATTTAATTTGGATTATATCTCAGCAGTTTTCCATGTACCTTCACCCGGAAACATTGAAGCAAAAATTTGCTGAATTTGTTCTAATTCCTGATCAGTAACATTTGTAACATGAAAACGCACAAAATTAGGAATATTAAACAACACCGTCTTCAACATAGCAAGATCAGAAAAATCCGCAAAATCTAACTTTAAATTTTTAATTAAACCACCCAGCACTTTCGCTTTCATATCACTATTCTGTAAAACTTCCAAAATATTACCATGTTTCGGTAAACAACGACACAAATCCAAAAGTCGCGCATTATTTAAATCAGGACTTTTAAGTTCAGACTCAATTCGATTTTCTAATTGTAGCCATTCTTCATCCGATAATTTAATCACTAGTAACTTCTGAAAAAGCACATCCCACCATTTTACAAAAGCATAAATAAACTCACTTCGCTCCTCTTTGGTTTTTCCACAACTTGGTACAATTGCTAAATGTGCCTCGATTTCCCTTAAAACTACATCCTTTTCAACATCATTAAAAAATTGACAAACCACATCGTTAACCAATTCCATAATTTGTTTAACAAAAACAGATGATCCCAAGCCTTTATCATCAGATTCAACACTCATCCACCTAACTGGAAACCCTTCGATACCTTCAAAAGACATTTTTAATGGGTTTAATGCAGATTACAATCATCCTCCACATCACCCCCTTCTGTCAACAAAACCCCAATCATCCCAAAAAGTCGGGTACGTTTTACTGACACAGCTGGGATTTGTAATCACTAAATTAGGTTGCAATAATTGCACAATCGCAAAACACATCGCCATCCGATGATCATTATATGTATCGATTTCCGCCGCTATTAAAAGATCCGTCTCCACCCCAAAAACGGTTAAACTATCTACACCTGCCACGGCCTTTACTCCTACTTTTTGCAATTCGGTTACCAAAGCCTCAATTCGATCACACTCTTTTACCCTTAAACTGCCTATTCCTGTTAATTTCATTTTTTGATTACTAACCGCCGCTGTTATTGCCAAAGTCATTGCCGCATCCGGAAAATTCGTACAATCAATCAATTCCGGCAACTGTAAATGACCCGTACCAGCTACCACAATGCCCTGTTCCAAATCCTCAACCTTTACCCCCGCCTTTTCCATAACCTCCAAAAACAAGCGATCTCCCTGCAAACTATTTAAATGTAAATCTTTTAATAAAAACTCTTCACCTGTAACTGCTGTCCTTGCAATCCAATAACTTGCCGACGAAAAATCAGGCTCAACGATATATTCAGGTTTTACCAACTTTTGTTGTCCCTCAATCATAAAATAATTTTTTGCATGATCAACCTGCACCTCAAACCCCAAATCCATTAACATCCCCAACGTCAAATCTACATAACTTTCGGAAATCATATTGCCACTGCGCGCCACAATTGTTTTTCCCGACCAAAAAAGTGCATTTAAAAGCACACCGCTTAAATATTGGCTACTAATTTGCTGATCCACTATACAAGTTCGCTCCACATCTGTTGCCAATTTTTTTCCTGTAATCAATAAAGGCAAATAACCTTCCTCAGTTTCATATTCAATATTCGCACCCAGTTGTTCGAGCGCCTCAATTAAAGGCTTAATCGGCCGCTCATGCATCCGCTTATTGCCATACAAACGGTATTTACCCGGTAAAAAACTCAACGCCACCGTTAAAAAGCGCGCCGCTGTACCGGCATTTTCCACATACAGTTCCACAATATCCCCGGCATCCTTAAACTGCCCGGGCTTCATTTTTACATCAAAAGCATATTCATTTTCTACTGTTACTTCCACATCAACCCCCAATTTTTGCAACACTTCCAACATCACTTTCGTATCATCACTTTTTAAAACATTTTTTAAATAAAACGGCTCATACAAACCAATTAATAAAGCTCGATTAGATAAACTCTTAGAAGGTGGAATGATAATTTCACGCATAAAATTGTTGCCAAATTTTAGTAAATAGAGATTGATCAATCGGCGCAATTTTAACGGCTTGTCCTAATTTTTCTACCAAGGCAAAAATCACCGCACCATCCAAATTCTTCTTATCAAACTGCATCACCTGCCACATTGCTTCAACAGTAAACTTTGCATTTAACGTTATCGGCAATTCGCACAATTCCAAAATTTTCACAATCTCTGCAAAATCCGTCTCACTCAAATAGCCCAACTCTTTGCTAATCATACTTTCTACAACTATGCCCAAACTAACGGCTTCGCCATGCTTAATTTTATAACCAGACAAATGCTCAAGCGCATGTCCCACCGTATGCCCTACATTCAAATATTTACGCACGCCATGCTCTTTTTCATCCATGGCCACAATCTCCAACTTAACCGCCGCCGCCATAGTTACCAACTCCTTCAAAACTAAAATCTCACCTGCCAAAATCGCTTCTCGATTATTTTTAAGATAATCCAATAAAGCTATATCTTTAATTAGCCCATGCTTAACAACCTCCGCCAGACCAGAAACTAATTCCACCTTAGGCAAAGTTTGTAAAAATTCCGGAACCATATAAATCGCCTCCGCTTGATAAAAAGTCCCCAACAAATTTTTCCCCTCTTTAGTATCCACCCCCGTTTTACCACCAATACTGGCATCGACCATCGCCAATAGGGAAGTCGGCACCTGCACAAATTTCACCCCTCGCATATAAATCGATGCCAAAAACCCGGCTAAATCACCGGTTACACCGCCACCCAAAGCCACAATTAAACTGTTACGGTCAAAATTACGATTTAATAATTCTGCCGCCAACTCTTCTAAAGTAATCAAGTTTTTGTTTTCCTCACCAGCCGCAAACGTCAACAACTCCACTTCTAACCCCAATGCAACCAACTCTTTTTGCAAAGATTCACCATAAAGCACCGCTACATTACCATCTGCAACAATAGCCAGTTTAGACACATCACCAAACTCTTTTTTAATAGATTTTGCCAATTCTTCAAGAACTACATTTTTGATCACAAGCAAACAATTAAAAAGTACAGCCCCAACTTTATCAGAATATTAGCCAAGACCTAAGCAAAAAAAATTTGACAAAAAAAATTGTATAGTTTAAGTTTCAATTAATTTCCGAATTTTTTAAAGCCTCACGCAAATCGCAAAGAGGTACTTTTCTCAAGTATGAAAAACACAATTCTAGACACAACACTAACTCCCCAAAATTATTTTGACTCCCACTGTCATCTCCAATTTCCCGAATTTGACGAAAACCGCGACGAAGTCATAAACCGCGCACGCGCAGCTGGGCTCAGCAAACTCCTAATCCCCGGCACAGACTTTGAGTCATCTGTAAAAGCTGTAGAACTAGCCAACAAATACCCCGACTATATAGAAGCCGCCATCGGCAACCACCCCTACGAAGCCGACAAATCCACCGACGCCCAAATGGCGCAATACGAAGACCTAATCAAAACCAATCCCACCATCACCGCCATCGGCGAAACCGGCCTCGACACATTCCGTAATGCCTTAGACATCCAAATCCAAATCAATTCATTGACAAAACACGCAAAACTTGCTAAATTTTACAACTATTACCTGATCATCCACAGTCGCGAGACCGACGAAGTCACCTCCGCAATTCTCAAAATTCTCCAAGAGCAAAAAATCGAAAAAGTAATCTTCCACTGTTTCTCCGGATCCCAAGAAACCGCCAAAACAATTTGGAGCAGGGGATACAAAACCTCCTTCAGCTGCAACATCACCTATCCCAAAAACGAAGCCCTCCTCCAAACATTCAAAACCTGCCCCGCTTCACTCCGCCTCCTCGAAACCGATTCCCCCTATTTAGCCCCCCAAAGCCAACGCGGCAAACGCAACGAGCCGGCAAATGTGAAGGACTTACTACAATATTTATAAACTCTTAGCACATTAAAAATGTGAACAAACCTAAGGAAATTAGCGCAATACAAATAGCACACACTTTGATCTAATCAAAGCATAATGACACAAAGAGAAACAACAAGTTTAGAACTACCACCGACTAGCACCGGATTGACCATACTTTATGAAACAATCCAAGAAAAAAATATTGACGAACTTACGTCATGGGTAAAAGCAATGGTCAACACACTATTTAGAGACAATGCAGTATTATCTGCTCCAAGTATCGCTAGAATTTGGGGGCATGAAAAAGGTGACAAATCATTAAACTTAGATCAAGTAATAATACTAGCCTCATCATTATTTGGAGAAAATTTTCTTACAGATTTATTAGATAAACCCAATAATATTGATGATTTACTTGCAATAATTAACAACACAAAACCAACTACAAAAGATGGATTTGAAAAACTGCGATCTGCTTTAGCACTTCTACACGTAGCACACGCAGAAAATTATGCGGCAACCGAATGGGATCACGAAAGAAACCTTGGGATTACTCAATCATTAAGAGAAAGAGTTGCAAGCATAACAACCGAATTTGGAGGTAATACCTACCTACAAAGTCCATCAAATGCCCTAATGCGAGTTGAAATAGATTCAATAAAAATAGCCGATCCTAAAGACCCCAATGGCGCTATCAGAAAATTCCTACAAAGACCCGAAGTCTCAACCTTATCAATGATTTTTGACGGAATTAGACTTTCAATTCAGCTACCTAAAGATGTCAAAGCTATTGAAATAAATGGTTATTTAGAGATGATTCTCACAATTTTTTGTGAAAATACTGGTACGGATATTTACAGAATTAAAAGTACCTTAGAAAGTGGCCACGCAAACGATAGTAGCACTGGCAAACATAGGGCATTACATTTTAACAGTAATTTAAGGTGTGTAACCTGGCATGCTAATGCCGAATTAAAATACGCATTGCATAATCACGATACAATCACTCAAGAAGCGCTAAACAACTTATGTAATGAATATAATCACAACCTAGATGAACTAACACACCTAACATTAGCCCTCATTCATAACACTTCCGGATCCAAAGAAATAGTTGCCCAGTTAACGGCAAAACATCTTAGTTCACACAAAAATGCCGATCAAAAAATTAAAGGATTTATTTTTCATGCTGAAAACTATTTTAGTAAACACCTTGGTAAACCAACTACCATGAGTATCATGCAACCACAAGAAGAATCACACGTAGTACCAATTGAAATACAAGTAAAAGCATATTTTCCCGAACAAGAAGAAACAGCCGACCATATAGATTATGATAAAAGAAGAATGCGCTCACTGAGAGAGATGCATGGATTTGAACAAGAATATATAGACTATTTGTCCGACTTAATTGAATTTGCAGAAGAATTAGCTTATTGCCATCAAGGAGATCACGTAAAAGTAGTCGAAGATTTTCATCACGCACAAAAGCAATATGTAATAAAATTATTACAAATCATCTTTGAAAATGAAGGAAATCTAGAATTCCTAAAAGACATAACATACAACTCTACAGCCGAAAAAGAAGAAGATTTCTCATTTGTATATTATAAATTACTACGAATAATCAAAATACTCAGAGGGAAACCTGAATACAAAGACCAACTTGATACCTTTGTTACATTTATCAAAAATCATACAATAAAAAATTCCGACGATTTAAATGAAGACACCTTATGGGCCACCATCGACCATCAACTCGACAACGACCCCGAAGAATTACTAAAAAGAAACTTAGCAACCCTTATAAAAGATATTTTTTGTGGTAAAGAAGGAAGCCCAACCGGAGCACGTGGAATTAGTGACATTTATGATGAACTAATGACAGTGAATTCTGGAATAATTATTCCTAATAATCTTTTAAACAATCCGGAACATAGCAAAGATTTAAAAAAAAGATTAAACATTAACTTAGCTAAGCTAATGATGCGCACAATTAGTGAATTTTTAAACGAACACCAACAAGAATTCATCACTACGTATCTAAATAATCTACAAGAATTAATCGATAATTTTCCTGAAAACTCCTTATCTAAAAAGATTTTAAATGGCTTTATTAAAAGTATCACGACTAATAAATATGCCTCTTTAACTCAACTATTTGAAGATGCAAATAAAATTTTTATAGCAATTAAAAGTAATAATCCTGAATCACACGAACGAGTTGATGAATTTAAAAACAATAATAACTATCAAGATCCTAAATTACAATTCATCAAAGGGAGGATGTCTTACGTAGGTGAAAACCCCAATGACAATGATAATATTGGCAATATTACCATTGATAACATGAGGGGAATTATCAGGGAATGTATAATGCTAAACCTAGAATTCGACGATTTCCTACATATAAACGGCCCTAATAACGGTGTAACCTTTATGATTCCAGAAAGTACAACTTCAATAGCAAACACATTGATTGCATTATACAAAGGCATAACCGTCCATGTTGCAAAATTAAAAAAAGCCAAATTAACAAATAAACCATCCCATAATTTACAACAATCCACAAATAACGCGCAAGAAACCTTACAAAGAATCTGGGATGAGGAATTAAGAAGATGGCATCAAATAGGCACCGATATCCTTAACTAACGTCACCCCACCTCCTTCAACCGAATCTCTTTAAAATAAGGATCCCTCACCTTACCGTCCAACCCCACTTCCCCAATAAAAACCTGTTGTCCGTCTAGTGGTTCCTTTTTAAAGGACGACTTAATCGCCTCCATTATCGCCAAATCACAACCCGGCTCCTTAATTTTAATGCCACCAACCACATTCACAAAAACGTCTTGCTCACCCAACTTTAGACCGTGGTATTTTTCTAATACGGCAATTAACATATGTAACCGATTTAAATCAAAACCGGTGGCCGACCGCTTGGGATAACCAAAATAACTTTTGGAAACCAAAGCCTGCACCTCCAACACAAACGGACGTCGCCCATCAATCGTTACCGTTAATGCTGAACCGATTACATTACCCGTGCGTTCTTTTAAAAGCTTTTGACCAGGGGATTCAACCGCCTGCAAGCCCTCACTATCCATTTGAAAAACACCCACTTCTTGCGTAGAACCAAAACGATTTTTTAAGGCGCGCAACAGTCTAATCTCCTCATAACGATCTCCCTCCAAATGCAAAACAACATCAACCAAATGCTCCATAACTTTGGGGCCGGCAATGCTACCATCTTTTGTAACATGCCCTACCAATAACACAGGCGTTTGACTTTGCTTAGCATACTGCATAAACCCCTCAGTTACCGCACGCACCTGCGGAATACTGCCGGCAAACGACCCCAAACTCTCACTATAAATTACCGAGACCGAATCGACCACAATTAAATCCGGCTTGTTTTCAGCCAAATACCCCAAAATTGTATCCAAATCCGTTTCCATTAAAAAATCAACATTATCCAATTTATGCGAAAGCCGATCCGACCGTAACCCAATCTGCTCAACAGACTCCTCTCCAGCAACATATAAAATTGACTTAAGCTGACTTAATTCCGCCAACACTTGCAACATTAAAGTCGATTTACCAATACCCGGCTCACCAGCTAACAAAACTAGTGACCCCGGCACCATACCACCACCTAAAACCCGATCAAATTCCTTTATACCAGTTTCCACACGAATCATACGCGCACCATCCAAATCAGAAAGTTTACGCACAGTTATTTGCGCATTTCGCTTAATCTGCGACTCTTGTTTTTTTTGCACTGAAACATCAATCACATCCTCTACAAGTGTGTTCCATTCTCCGCAATCCGCACAACTACCTGACCATTTGCCATACTGTATGCCACAGTTCGAACAAACATAGATCGCTTTTAACTTTGCCATTTTATTTTGGTCAATTACCTAAAGATTTTTTCACACTTTCAGTCGACTTGCCACAATATTTTATAAATGCTAAATTTACCGAGCAAAAAAAGGGCGGTGTAGCCAAGTGGTAAGGCAGAGGTTTGCAAAACCTTTATTCGCGGGTTCGATTCCCGCCGCCGCCTCCAAATTCATACAAAAACAATAACCACCATACCATGGCAGAAACCAACAAAGGCTTAATTGCAGCCATCCTTTTTGCAACATTAGCCGTTACCGGTTCACTCGTATTTTTAGGAATTCAAATTAGCAACAGCTCATCATTAAGTGAAACCACCCTTGCCGCCAAAATTAACGAAGGCATTCAACAATTTGTCCAAGATCAACAAGACGCCCAAAAACCAGTACTCGAAATCGATAGCAAATTAGTAGCACCTATCAATAAAAATGATCATATCTATGGCGACAAAGATGCCCCCATCAGCCTCATCGAATATTCCGACTTCCTTTGCCCATACTGCTACCAATTTCACGACACCGCCAAACAAATTGTTGACGATTCAAACGGCCAAGTAAACTGGATTTTCCGCCATTTTCCCCTAGGCTCACACGACCCCGAAGCCACCATGAGCGCCATCGCCAGCGAATGCATAGCCGAAGAACTAGGCGAAGAACCATTTTGGACATATTCCAAAACCCTTTTTGACAACCGTGCCAATCTCAGCCACGAAAACCTTATTGCCCTTGGAACAAACATGGGGGCCAACGAAGCCACCTTAACAAAATGCATCGACAACGAAGACCACAACGACAAAGTGCAAGCCAACATCAAAAACGGCATCGAAGTCGGTGTTAGCGGTACCCCCGGCAACATCCTAATAAACCACGAAAACAATAAAGCCATCCGCGTTTCCGGTGCTCAACCAATCGAAGCATTTAACGAAGTAATCAGTAGCCTCAAAGAATAATGGCCTTACCACTCCTTACCAATCTTAAAGACGCCAAGTACGGTCTCACCGCGTTTGGCGTCGCCTTCATTATATTCGACATTAGTTTTTACCTAATGCTGACCCTACCGGGCACCCGCAACAATGCCTGTGTAGACGGTGCCAACCTCACCATCACAAACCTCATTTTTGCTTTACTAGTAAGCATCTTAATGAGCATTTTAGTTGCCGGTTTTATCCGTCTTTATGCGCAAAAACAAGTAGAAAACAAAGCCGCCCTAGCCTCCTTATCCGGCCTTGGCCTAATTATTGGTAGCTTCACCCTTTTTTGCGGCATTTGTACTATCCCACTACTATCCGTTTTTGGCCTCGCCTTCATCGCCAACCTTTTCACCGACTACAATATCGCCTTTAAAACAATCAGCATCATTTTAATGCTAATAACAACCTACTTACTTAACCAACAACTGGCCAATAAGTGTAGTTTTTTATGTAAGCTATAACCAATATGGTGCCGAGGATGGGAATCGAACCCATACTCACTTGCGTGAACGGGATTTTAAGTCCCGCGCGTCTACCAATTCCGCCACCTCGGCAATAAAAAAGAAGGAAGAATGCCTTCAACTTATAACAAGAAGATGCCATATTAACAATAGAATTTCCTAAAATTTCTATGGATATTATTATCGAATATAAAGACAAAAAAAACTCATCCGCCACCCTTCGCAATGGCACCTTAATTTTGCGAATCAGCAGCCGCATCAGCAAAGCCAATCAACAACTACACATTGCCAGCCTCACAAAACGCTTCCAACACCATCAAGAGCAGCATAAAGCCGCGCCCTTAATCCACAACGAATCCTACAATTTTTACGGCCTCAAAACCCTCACCCTCAAAATCGAAGAATCAGCATCCAGCCGTACCAGCATTAAAATCGACGCACACCAACTCATTATCAAAAAAGCACACTCCCAAACCGATTCGGATTTAAGAGCCAAAATCGCAAAAAAAATCACCAACCACCTCGAAAACGACCTAATTCACTACGTATACGCAATCAGCGAGGCCACCCTCAACCACGACCCCGAAGATGTCTATTTCAAAAACCTCAAATCACGATGGGGCCACTGCCACTATCACTACGAAAGCATCACCTTATCCACAAAACTGGCATGGGTCCCCAAATCCCATTTTAACTACGTCATTATCCACGAACTCTGCCACCTAATTCACCCCAACCATTCCGCCAAATATTGGCAACTGGTCAAAACATACTGCCCAAACTACCTCAAACTACGTAAAGAATTAGTTAAGTGGCAATAACTTTGCGCTATATTCAGGCTCATCAGCCAATAAATGAAGTTCATACCATAATAAATCATCACGCTCTGGACATTTACGAACAGTAGCTACCGCCCAACGCCCATCACATTTACCAATCACTTCAACAATTCTCCCCAAAACTCCGGTCCTAATTTCAATAACAGCACCCAATAAAGCACAAAGCTCATCCGCTTCCCTTGGCAAAAAATTTCTTCTCTCCAAAAAACCTCGCATATCTAATTTACAGAAGTTCCAATACTACGACAGCTTTATGCTTGTGTCAACTACCGAATCCTAAATGAACTCACCGCCTCCAACAACCTTGTCGCCAACACCGGATCACCATTAGGATCATGCGCACCGGTTACAACATAGCCAGTATTACCTTTGGTTCGATAAGTTTGAAAATACTCAATTAAATTATCTTCCGGTCGTAATTTACCTCTAAATTGAATCAAAAACGTTGAATCAGTTTCACCAATCGCCAACTCCTGCCGATCAATTACTTCGTAGTTTAATAAAGTTTTTTCATTCTGATCAATAATGCCCTGCGCAAAATCTTTTACCAAAACCCCATCAGAAATTTGCTGCACAGCCACAGTTGCCGTCGATGTAAAAAATATCTCTTTCACATTACTAATAAAAGCCACATCCGTTGATTTCTCAATATTACTGGTAAAATCACGCTTCACCTTCCACCCAATCGGATACTGAATTTGATAATTGGAAATCGCATAAGTATCGTAAGAAGATGCCGGTAAATCCGTTTGCGTAACCTGTGTCGAGCCACCACTACAGCCAAACGTAAACAAAGAAGTCAGGAACAATCCGATTATCAAAAATTTTCGCATATTTATTTATTAATAAATCTAAACTCTCACACTCCATATTAACAAATATATTCAATATGTTAAAATTAAAATCAAGATTACAACTAATTACTTTTCATGCCCCAATTCCACGGCATCATTGCACCACATCCACTAAGCATTTTACCCCATGAAGCCAACCGTACCATTATTGGCGAATACGAAGATCTCATCAAAAACTACCTCAAACTCACAAAAAAAGTAGGGGAGTGGCAACCAGATACAATTATTATCATCAGCCCCCGCGGCACCTGCTACCTAGAAGGCATCACCATCCACAATCCCACAACTAACCAATTCATCGCCAAACTTGCCGAGATCAAACAATCCGACCTCACTTTCGAAAGCGATAAAAACCTCATCCACAGCCTCCTCAAACATTGCCAAGAAAACGGTCTCACCGTAATCGAAACCGATAACGAAACTCTAGACCCAGGCGCCATTGTACCCTTGTTTTATCAAACAAAAGGCTTAAAAAAAACACCGGACCTAGTTTACCTTAACATGGGCCACATCCGTCCAGAAAAACATTTCCAATTTGGCCAAATTCTCAACCAACTAGCGCATACATCTAACAAAAAAGTGTTATTTATTGCTGCCGCCGACCTTTCGCACAAACTCACCAAAGCCAGCCCCGGTGGTTACAGTAAACTCGGCAAAGCCTTTGATAAAGAAATTCGTGAAGACTTAAATCAGCAAAATTACGAACGGATCACCCTATATGACAGTTTTGACATGGATGAAGCCGGCGAAGCCGGCGTACGCCCAATCTGCGCCATGTTAGGTTTCCTTCAAAATCAACCTCACCACTTACAAGAACACAACTACAGCGCCCCCGAAGGTGTCGGCTACTTATTAAGCTCTACTTTTACCCTCCGGTAAGTAAAGTCTGTACAAGTTGAATAATAATCCAAGCCATTGAGGTCAACGCCAACCCAACAACTGCATATATAATTGTCTTTTTTGCCTCCTCTTTGCCATCCGTAAGACCACTAAAGGTATATTTATATCCACCAATAATCACAAATAACATTGCCACAACACCGGCAGCAACAGCTCCCAAAGACAAAAAGAAGGTCAAAAAGTACTTAACATAAGCCATCTTTATCCGTCCTGTTTTAATACTACACGCCAACACATCATTTCTAGTAAAAAAATCTTGCCCCTGACCAATCTCCGCCCCAAATTCCGCTAAAGTTTCTCCCATATTTTCATTATTCTTAAAAAAATAACGATCCTCAAAATCGTCCAAAAACAAACTACAAGCCCTTTCCGTAGGAAACTTAACCGTATCTAAATTTGGCAACAAACTATAAGTTTGTGCTTGGGCTACGGTAGTAGTGCTAAAATATAGCAGTCCAACTCCTAAGAAAAATAATCGCTTCCAAAAGTTCATAATTGTTTAACAAATCCTTACAGTATACAGGATTTTTTAAACAAAAGCTAGCTCTCAAATAACACCCTTCCTAGCCGCACCATTGTTGCCCCCGCCGCAATCGCAACTTCATAATCTTCACTCATCCCCATGGATAAATAGGGGAGCGGGGCTTCCGCAAAATAACGCTTATTAATCTGATCAAATAAGTTTTTAAACTCGGCAAAATAAATGGCCCGCTGTTGCATTTCCACCTGAGCCCCAATTGTCATCAACCCTACCAAACGCACATTTTTTAAACCTGCCTGAAGATATTGCTCCACAATTTTAGCTACTTCTAACGGAGCCAATCCCTCTTTTGCATCATCTTTAGCAATATTTACTTGCAACATTACCGCAATTTTTTTATCAAAACTTAAAGCGACTTCGTTAATCTTTTCAAGCAACGCAAAACTATCTACCGATTGGATCACATCCACTAATGGCACCACTTTGCGCACCTTATTACTTTGTAAATGCCCAATAAAATGCTTCTGATAATTCTTAAATTGCTCAAATTTTGCCACACAATCCGGCCACCGGTTTTCAGCAATAGCCTTGATTTTTGGGTATTTTTCCAGTAGAAATGCTACTTCATCTATTGTTTTACCTTTAGTCACGGCACAAATTTCAACATTTAAAGGAATGGTTGCTAACATAAAAGCTTCTCAAATAGGATAAACATCTATAGAATACACTCTAGCAAGTAATACACAAAAGCAAATGTTGCCCGTAATCGCCTTAATTGGCCGCCCCAATACCGGTAAATCCACTTTGTTCAATCGGATCATTGGTAAAAAACATGCCATTATCGCCAACGAGGCAGGCACAACGCGTGACCGTGTTTACATGCACACCAACATCGGCAAAAACCGCGTTATTTTAGTCGATACCGGTGGTCTCAGTTTTAACGACGAAATCGATTTTGAAACCGAAATTAAAGCACAAACCAAACTTGCAATTGCCGAAGCAGACCTAATTTTATTTGTAACAGACAGCAGCCAACCCTTAACCGCATCCGACCAAGAAGCCGCAATACTGCTACGCAAAACCAACAAACCGGTAATCATCGTCGCCAACAAAAGCGACCATAGCGCTGCCCAAAGCCATATTAACGAATTATACGCCCTCGGTTTTAGTGAACCAATCGCTATCTCCGCCATTCACAACACCGGCATTGCCGACCTAGAGGCCAGCATGCTCAAACATTTACCAAAACCAACCAAAGCAGAACCCGAAAATCCGAATAAAATCAAAATCGGGTTTATTGGCAAACCAAATGTAGGTAAATCATCTCTGGTTAATAAGCTATTAGGACGTGAACAAGTCATGGTTTCCGACGTTTCCGGTACAACACGCGATAGTACTTACATCGATTTCACATACAACGACCAAGAATACACATTTGTTGATACCGCCGGTATTAGACGCCGTGGTAAACGCACCGGTATCGAAAAATTCAGCGTTATGCGTACAATTCGCACCATTGAATCAATCGACATCGCTCTCCTAATTATAGACGGTACCGAAGGACTGGTTAAACAAGACATGCACGTTTCCGAATACATTTTAGAAGCCCATAAGGGCCTAATTATTATTGTAAACAAAGCCGACCAAATTAAACCGGAAGAAAAGAATCGATTACTACGCTATTTACAGGCCAAAATGCAATATGCATACTGGGCCCCCGTAATTTTTACGTCTGCAAAAACCGGCAGCAATATCACCAAAATTTTAGAAGTCGCCAAAGAAGCTTTTGAGCAACAACAACAACATATCAATACAAGCGAACTCAATCTGTATATTAAAAAAGCAACACTCAAGCAACCTCCTCAATCACATGCCATCCAAAAACCTAAAATTTTATTTGTAACTCAAGCCGCCAGCAAACCTCCCACATTTGTCTTTTTCTGCAAAAATGCCGAAAACATGCATTTCTCCTACAAACGCTATCTCGAAAACCAAATCCGCGAAAGATATAGCTTTACCGGCAGTTCCATCAAACTAATTTTCCGCGACAATGTTCGCACCGATAAAGTCAGCCTAACTTAACGACCTTCACGATTTACGTAATCGGTTAAGAAAATCCCAATTATTGAAGCAACCGGAATGGACAAAATTACCCCAAGAATCCCCAAATAGCTACCACCAATCAACATCGAAACAATGACAAAGATGGAGCTTATGCCCACCGTCTTTTTCATAATCACCGGCACAATCACATTGTTTTCCAATTGCTGAATCACAAAAAAGACAATAAAAACCACTAACAGTAACAGCATCGACTGATTGGCCACAATTGGCACAGCACCCAAAAAAGCAATAAACGGACCAACTACCGGCAATAATTCCATTAAACCGGCCAATACGGCTAATGTTAAGGCGTAATTAACCCCAAGCACCAAAAGCGCAATATAAGTTAACGCCGCAATCGACAGCATTAACAAAAATTGCCCCCGTAACCAATAACCAATTTTAACCTGCAACGCTTCATTCTTAACTCTAATATATTTTTCGTAACGAGAGGGGAATAAACTGACAATAAACTTTTGCACCGACTCCCGCTCCACAATAAAATAAAAACTTAAAACCAATATTAAAAATAAATTAAAAACACCGTTTGAAAAAGCGACCAAAACCGCCACAGCATTACCGGCTAACGAAGTTAACTGCCGTGCAATGTCAGTCAAATATTTTTGCACATCAACAAATAAAACACTGATATCCAGATCCGTCACATATTGTTGCACCGGTTGCATAATGTAATTTAGCCACGGCACCGAAACATCCCCCTTATTTAAATCAAAAACAAAATTTTGAATATTACCGGCAACGCCAGCCAACTCCCTTCCTAAAATCGGCAAAAAGCTTGATAAAAAGAAAACCAGAACTGCCAAAGCCAACATATAAATAACAATCACACTCAAACCACGTGGAATTTTAAACTTATAAAGCCAGTCCACAGTCGGAATTAGTGCAGCTGCCAACAAATAAGCAATAAACAAAATCAACAAAATCACCCGGATTTGATAAACAAACATAGCCGCAACCAACAACAACAAAATCACCAAAACAACTTTTGCCACATTAAACATATCAAACTTAACCAGTGTTTCCACCGGCGGCTTAATTTTAGATGGTGGCTTTACTTTTTGATCAATCATCGAAACACGATCCGCACCCAACTTATTTTTTAATCCACTTACACCTTTCTTAATATTTTCAAACATTCGACGAATACGTTTTTGAGGAGCCATATTTAATTGTTACAACAAAACCACTATACAATTACCAACCTTTCTCGGCAACAACTTTCATGACCGCAACCAATTGACCAAAAGTTACATTGGCGCCTGCCCCAAATTTTTGATTAAGATGATATTTAGTCATTACCTCTGTGCCATCTAACTCGGCACACACAAACTGTGCATAAGGAAGATACCAACTTGTTACCACATTAACCTCAATATCATCAAAACAAAACTGTTTTGGATTCCTATCAATCTGTAAAGAAGTATCACCATGCTGATTCATTAAGCCTTCCACCACCAATTTATAAAATTCCGCCTGATTAACATAACGATCCTCATCCAAAACCTGTGACGGATACCCCGAAACCATTTGCTTTAACAAAACATCATTTTCCACGGCACGCGTCACCCAACCGGTTTTTACAAAAGTTTTAAAAGGACTCAACATCCAACTGGTACTTTTTAAATCACTAAATCCCAAATTGGCATCCGCCTCCGGCTCATATCCGGCAAAATCAATGTTCAGCCACTTTGTTAACGCCGCCATAACCTCCCCCCTAGTTAACACACGATCATTAGCCGGTGTGCCCACAAACTCACTCGCTTTTTGCGCAGTTTTGTAAGCAATAAAAGGGGAGTCATCTACAAACAACGCCACACTATCTAAATCTTCATTAGCCTGTACCGTAATTAAGTAAATCCCAGCCGGCACAGCCTTACCAGTTACCTTATTAATCCCATCCCATTCTACAATGCCACTATATTTTTTCGCCTTTAAGTTTTTGTCCAACAAATTAGCCACGGCTACACCATCTTTCATTACATTGATCGTAACATTAGCATTCTGCCCTAAATCAAACGCCACCCGCACTTTTTGCAACTGATCCGTTTCCAAAAACAGTCGACTCAAATTCAAATTTGTTACCAAGTCTTGAGCTTCAGCAATTAAAGCTTGCCCGGGCAAAATCTCAATATTATTAAGTGTTTTAGTTACCTTGCCTACATTTACAACTTTATCTGCATCCGCCGAACTAATCATTTTATACTCATAAACACCATCCGCCAGTTTTGCAATTTTATCTAAAGGCACCTCGTAAGTCTGTCCCGCCAAAGCATAAAATCGATCAACAACCTGCACCATTTCACCATTTTTAAAGAGAATCAAAACAACATTCGCCGGCTTTACAGTTTGCATTTTAAAACTACTATTATCCGACAAATCCTTAACTTCTAAAGCAATGGCATCATAACGCGAAAAATCACCAACAGTATTATTCACAACATTTATTGTGCCATATGCTACCGCCGCACCAGCGTTTTGACTATAAGCATCAATCACATAACGATACCGACCACCAGGCAGGCCATTAAGCGCCCATTTCACCGAATGCAACTCATCCGCCGCCATTAACTCATCATACGCCGAAATCGTCTTAATTACACCCGTATCCTGTTGAATCGTCACCGTAACATGCGCCGGCAAATTCAATTTATAACTAATATCGATTGTTTCACCGTTTGACACCACCATTTTGCTAACATCGTGATAAGGGATTTTTAATTCAGAAATAAAATCCTCACTTTGACGACCACTTAACCCCAATCCTCGTCCTTTTAAAACAACACTCCGCTTATTAACACCAGAACTTAACGCTAAAATCGTTTCTTTTTTACCAATAAATTTTGGTGCAAACGTAAGTTCCAACATACCGGTTTGATTTGGCCCCACAACCAACGGCAATTTCGTCAAAATCTGAAAATGTTTGTCATCAATCAGATCTGCCGCAATTGTCACAGCCTTACTTGTACTATTTTGTAAAATAACTCGATCATAAATTTGATCATGCAACTCAACACTTCCAAAGTTAACCTCCTTATCAATAACTTCAAATGCCCCACTAACGCCGGCACTCATAATGCCTACACCTTGCACCCCAACTTCCAACACTTGCCCCGTTTCCTTAACCTTTACCGCAACTTCACCCCTAAACTGTCCCACTTTTTGCGGCTCAAAATTAAAAGCAACTGTTTGGTCCTGTTCCGGCTGCAACGCAATTTCCTGCTGCACCAAATTAAAATAAGGATTTGTCCGACGATAAAACGCCAACGTTAACACACGCGTATCAGTATTTCTAAATAAAGCCGTAGCAACGGCCTCCCCTCCAGCCTCCTCTCCAATTTCCACTTCTGCAAAATTCAATTTATCAGATGTCATCAACTCCACCTCACTATGATCCAACGCTCCTACTAAAATTGGCACCAATAACATCAACACCAACACATTCACCAACACCGCCGCGCCAAAATTTTCAAAATACTTTTTCCCAAACATAGCAATTTTTTACACGCTAAGATATTAATGTATACGAAAAACACCTATGTCTGTCAACGGCAAAACGTCACATACAAATTTTATTTTCCACGAAATTCATCTTCCGCCAATCCTGATTGCAACAAAATAGCATGAAACGTCCCATATTGGACTAGACATAATCAAATGTCATAGGAACAACATCAATACTACCAATTTTAACAATATCAGATGTAGACATGTCCTCAAAATACAAAGATAACGCCTCTTGTAGGCTTGCCAATGCTTCTTTCTTTGTATCACCAAAACTTGACACACCAGTATTCAAAGACAAAGCAACATAAGCCTTCTCTTCCTTCCAAACCACAGATTTCAACGCGATCTTACTCATAATTCAATACTTAACAGCTAACTAACATTATTTCAAAATAATTTATAAGTCAACAAAGAGACGCCTACCAATTAAAGTAGGCGTCTCCATTGTCAGCGTATAGCCGGTGACATTACTTTGCCTTATTTTCTTAGTTTGTTGTACTCCTCAATTGATAGTTGAATGTCGTTTAAAATTTTTCTAAGCAGTCCCTTACTTAGTTCTCGATTGTGTATTGGTACTACTGTAGTTCGTCCATCTTCATGCCGGAAAAACACATGTGATCCTTGTGCATCTCTCTGAGAAAAACCGAGGCCTACAAGTATCTTGATAAGCCTTTTTGGTTTTATGGGGATAAGTTTAGGCATTTGAAAGTTCTAGATTTTGAATACCAATAAATTTTGTTCGCATTACCTCTTTTTTATTTACATTTCTAAGGCATAGCTCTAGCACCTCTTCGAGGTTTTTCATCATGCCAGCTTGTGTTTTGCCCTCTGCATGGCAACTAGGGACTGCTGGAATAGAACCTACAAACATTCCATCTTCATCTTGTTCAATGTAAACAGTAAATTGTATTGTTTTCATAGTAAAAATTTTAAACATCAGTATTTTATCAATGTATAGTAAATAAGGCAAAGTAAAGTCAACAAAGAGACGCCTACCAATTAAAGTAGGCGTCTCCATTAAATATCACACTTACAAACTTACACACCAGTATTAGCTCTCATCTTAGCTTCATTCAACATTCCTCGTTGCCCCATATCATATATAAACTGAGCAAATTGAGCACGTGTAATCACGTTATTACCAAACGGCAATGTTAGACCATTACGTCCCAAGAATTCATAGTAATTAGTCCACCAAGGATTAAGATTTTGGTTAATAAACGGCAACGCCGCATTTAACACTTGTCCAACCCTAGCAGCTTCCAGTACTACTTTAGCACTTTCCGCCCAAGTAATTTGTTGCAAAGGACGCATTGTACCATCGGGATATCCACGCAAAATTGTTTTATCAAACCTAAGAGCACATTTAATTTCTGACATAAACCAGTAAGCCTCCATATTATTAACGTAACCAGCTAAATCACTAAAGTTCATCGCACCATCCACGGGTGTGTAATAATACTGATTAGGCCTCACAGGAAGACACCCCAACGTCAATCCGGACAATCGATTAGAAATAGCAAACACTTCACTACGAATTAAAGTTTGCTCCGGATTAAACACCCGCCCGCCACTAGTAAGTGTGCCACGCATAATCCCTAAATCATAAACATACTTAATGGCAGCCCCAGCCGGGTGATTAGCAGGTACATCTACATATGAAGCACCAGTATTTGGCGGTTGAATACTAAAGCCATTCGGCAAACTAAACGGTTCACTGGAATCATAATATTTAACCCCATCTACCGTAATTCGACCATAATAATAATATTCACCCGCCGGCAGATTCGGTGTTCTCACCGTCCCATTCATCCCCGGACAACCAACGCCTAAAGTACAAACGTAAGAGTTAGCAGGCAACACAGCAGCATCATGAAAGTCCAATGTATAAACAGCCACACCATCACTTTTTCTAAGTACATTAACCACAACACTAGATGACGGCATAGTAGTAGTAACCACTGGTAACTTTGGATCAGTTCCAAAGGTTACATCGATGTAATGAGATGTAGTGGGTTCACAAGCGTCGCCCACGCCATTATCGTCAATATCTGTTTGACTTGTATTAGCAACAATGGGACAGTTATCGGCTGTATCTAAAATAATATCGTTATCATCATCGGTATCACAAGCGTTACCTTGTGTATCACTATCTGTATTTAACTGAGTAGGATTAGCAATTGTAGGACAATTATCGCCTCTATTCGAAATCGCATCATTATCAAAATCATCGGATGGATAACCTTCATTGGGATCTGTCACTATAACAGTCCGAGTAATCGTACGTAAATTCTGCGCATATGTATTATCCCCAACAGTAATAGTTATAGTGTGTTGACCAATCACAAGAGGTGAAAAAGTCAGAGTAAAATCTCTAGAAGTCGATTGAGTCTCACCAAATATCTCTAGAAAAGCTCCAGAATGATCAACATCATCCAAGGTATAAGTTAAATAAGCAACACCAGAAGGGTCCGTAATCGTACCTTGTATTACATAATTTGTTCCAACATTAATTGTAGCTAGAGGAGCAGGAGTGAATGTGATGGTTGGGCCGGTGGTATCACCCGCTGTCCCACCACCATTTGGAGTGGAATCACAAGCGTCACCTTGTGTATCATCATCCGTATCTAACTGATTAGCATTAGCTACAAGGGGACAGTTATCGGTAGTGTCAGCAACAGTATCACTATCAGCATCATCAACAGCAACAGTATCACTATCAGCATCATCAACAGCAACAGTATCACTATCAGCATCATCATCGGTATCACCAGCACCATCCCCCCAAATAATTCTTTTTATTCCCCCCTTATCCTTCACCTCAATCGTCACCACACCGTACCCAACAATCCGATGAATTCTTTTACTCGTATCAATACACTCATCAAATGGCCAAACATAATTCGTACAATCATATTCAGTCTTAAATTTATAACCATTTGCAATACGACCAACTATATAATCCCGCTTTGCGACTTGCCCTGTTGGTGTGCCACTAATGGTACCATCATTAGAATCCAAGGATAAACCCGCCGGAAGTGCCGGATAAACAAAATACGTATTTGACTGAAATGCACGTTGGTTCGTTATACCATCAGTGAATACACCAGTACCTGTCCGATATACATCCCCTAATTTTTCAAGAGTCCGAAATGCCTCATCTTCTCTTGAAACTTCTAACGGTAGCATTCTAACATTCTTAGCGACCACCCGCCCCCCCTTCATTGGAATACCAGCATTTGAGGAACTATCAATTTTTCTTCCACTATAATTCAACACACTACCATCATGATTAAGATTTGGCAAAATATGCACCTTCACAGTATCAGTATCAGCACCATGCTTTAGAGCAACATCCAGATAAGCATCTAAATAACAATTCTTAAGCGCCCAATTCCACAGACTAGTGGCAGACGCAGCATTAGAATCGGCCTCAATGGACTTTGTAGCTGTACACCTTGGTTCAGATGTCAAACGCTTCGTTGTCATCAAACTACCATCATCAGCAATCTTTAAATACTGGGTCACCGACTGGGGGCTAGTTCTCTCATGCCCAAGCACCACAGCAGAAACCCGGCTATCTATTTGCCAACCAGTAGTAGGACGTACCGGCTTAATAAAATTCAAAGAGTGATCTTTAAGAAATTTAGTAAAGAAAACATTATCCCCCCCCTTCTGATTAGTAGAAATAAATAACGCCACCGACTCTGAGACAGAAAAATTAGGAGTAGCTTGCGCCGACCCCTTAAACAACCCGCTAAACTGCCCGCCTAAAACTAAAACTACAATTAAGGCAACAGATCCACCTAGCAGTGTATACCATTTTTTGTACCACGGTGTTTTAGTAGATTCCGGCTCTGTAACTGTAGAGAACACATCATTATGCTCCATAAGAAAGGGATTATATTAAATTAAATCTAATAATTATACCACAACCACCTCCGCATTGCAACCTTAACAACACTCCAAACACCAACATAAAAAGGGGACAGGCTATCAACGCCCATCCCCTTAAATTACTTATTAACTAAATCCGTCCTAACGCAACATCCCTCTTAAATACAAATTAGCAAAGAACTGCGCAACTTCCGACCTAGTAATCACTTCACCGCCCGGCCCGCTTAACTTAACACCACGGCTAGCAAGGAAAGTTGTGTAATCTTGCCACCAAGGTTGCTTGGTCAAATCAATAGAAGGACGTTGAGCGGCAATCACATTGCCTACAAAGCCGGCTTCTAAAATTACTTTGGCATTTTCGGCAATTAAAATTGGGACCAACGGACGTAATGTTCCGTCCGGATAACCTTGAATCACACTGTTACCATATCGACGCATACGCTTAATCTCAGTCATAAACCAAGACGCTTCCGGATTATTGACAAACTCTTTTAAATCAGAGAAGCCCATAGCACCATCTGCCGACGGATTATACGAAACCTCCGGCAAACGCGCGAACCGATTGGCAATGGCAAATAATTCTGTACGAAGTAGGGGATCATTAGGTCTAAAGACACGTTGTCCATATTGATCCACATTACCGTAGAACACACCTAACTCACGCACCAACGCCACCGCATTACAGGCCGAAACACCTGCCGGCACATCTGTAAAGTAATAGTCACATGGGTGATAAGGTAGATTTGGTGGAATTTGAACTTGGGCATTTACATATTTAAATTGAGCACTAAAGTTTTCCGCAGCCAAATCCCCACGTTTTGCATAAGCTTTATAGTAATACAAACCATCAGTTAAATTATTTTGTGCCCAAGCGGTCACATCCAAATTATTAATCGGTGTTGTATATTGATTATTGCTATAAGTCGTACATCCGGTTTCACCAACAACACAATGCTGGAAAACCGTATAAATTGCTTCGTTTGTATCCGCTCTATATAAATTAACAACTACTTTTTTAAAAGGAACCGTACCCCGTAATTGCGGACGTAATGGATTTACCGGATAATCGGCACTGGCATCAAAACTAACCGAAACCGCAAACTCATCCGGTTGAGAATCAGTACTCACCAAAACCGATTTTGTCGCAGTCCCTTCATTACCTTCCGCATCAAAAGCCGTAACCTTTAACGAATTTACCCCCGCCGCCAAAACCAAAGTTTTAGCAAAGCGACCAGTACTATCCAAAGTTAAAGACCGCTCATTCCCTCCATTTACCGAAACAGTCGCCAAACCAAGTGCCGACGAAGCATCTTGCACCCGTCCAGAAATCACATAATTAACCGAAGTAGTTAACCCAGCCGAATCGATTGTGACAACCGGCGGCACATTATCAGGCTCCGGAACCACATTTGGATGATAAGTAATGGTTAAGGTTTTAGCCGCACTATTTCCAGCCGCATCAAACGCTGTGATTAATATTGTATTTGGACCTTCAATTAATGTTACATTTTGAGTTAACACATTATCTACTAATGCAGAAGGCTGAACCAAATCGCCATTAACTGCCAATCTCACCTCTGTCACACCAACGTTATCCGTAATGGTAGCAACAACAGGGTAAACAGCTTCATTAACAGTTGCCGTAAGCGGTGAAACCGCAATTTCCGGATCAACAATATCCAAATTATTATCCGGCATTACTTGACGCGCCCGCACCAAAATTTGCGCCGTATCGCTAAGCGTAGGTTGCTCCACAACTCTAACTGTTACTGTCGCATCACCAACACTTACCGAAGTAACCAAACCTGTATTACTAACCGTAGCAACACTCGGATTACTGCTTAGCCATTCTAATTGATAAGCAGGAGGTGTCCCACTAACAGCAACATCACTAGTTAACTGCCGCGTTGTCCCCACTAACATTAAATTCATTTCTGGCGTTACAGTTACACCGGTAATTCGATTAACTGTAGCAGTGCTCATCCGAGTCACCATAAAAGGACTGCTAGTAGTATTACCTGCCGCATCTGTAGCTGTAACCGTAAAAGTATTAACACCTAAATTTAAATCATTAATATCAAAACTATAATTAAACAACTTGGAATTTGGCAAAGGAATTTGCCCAGGCAGTGTAAACAGCCGATTAACCAATGTTAAAGGTTGAGCAACGCCACTATTATTTAAAATAACAGTTGCACTTGCCACACCAATATTATCCGCAACCACACCACTTAAAACATAGGTAGAACCAGCATCAATTCGATTAGAAGAGGTAAAAGATACCGTAGGATTTACACGATCCGTTCCACCCTCGGCACTATCTGTACGTGCAAGACATCCATTATATGCACTAGTTAACAAGTTCTTATAGGTAACCTTCTCCGCAGCTGTAATTTGAGTAGAGGCATTAATTTCAACATACAAATTAGTGACAAAACTCTCTAAATTAGTAATATTACAAGTCGCAACACCAGTTAATCCAGCCTGAATACTTTCTTTTGAGCCTATGGCAACACCGTCATCGGACAAAACATATTGCACTGTCAAACTTTTCTGCACAACCCCCGAAGTCACAGGACCAGAAACAGCCAAATTCCCATACTCAATACGTACAGTCACAGTATTATCCCCGCTAGCCAACATCGCAATAGACTGCGAAAAATCAAAGGTATTCTTAGCATAATACATAGAAGTACTATCGTAATTCTGCACTGTGCTTCCATTAACATAAACCAATAAGTGCTTTACTTTATTATTCTGCCCCAGCGCATTTATTCCCAACGTTACCCGACCCTGCAACTCATATGGCAACGTAGAAGTCGTATTATTTGAAGTAAACGTCATGTAATCATCCACCACCGCCCCCCTAAACAACCCTGTCTGATTGCTAATCACCCCCAAAACAGTCGCCGCTATTACAACGACTGCCAGCAGGGGAGCAACAATTTTAGTTTGTTGATACCAAGGGGTTTGGTCCTTCGGCTTCAGCTTATTTTGCAATCTTGCAAATACTGAAGTTAGTTTATTTGTGGGTTTCATAGTGATAAATGGCTATAAAATATAAAAATATATCAAGCCATCATACCATAAATCACCTAATCAAACAACCCCTCGTTAACAAAATCCCACTTAGAACGCTTCCAACTTTTACTAAGTTGCTTCGCATTTTTGATTTTGGCCGTACCCAGTTTAGGATCACCATCAATAAAATAAACAAACTCCCAAAAATCTGTATCTTTTGCAAAACTTTTGATAAACTCGTTGGCGGGTAAAGTAACCTTACCGGCAAGCTTAATAGGCTTAATTGGCAAATCGGCCACACGGGAATATGCCTTGTAAATAAGCTCTGTACACACAGACGCCGAATCGATTCTAAAATCAAATTCAAAATCATACGGCTTCCCAAAGTTGGCCAATGCATACAAAATTGCCTGCAGCTTTTGTACTTTTGTTAACTGCGGCCTAATTGCCGCCACATAATCTACCGACCCCACAACCTCCAAAGACTTAATCACCACACCGGCGCTTACCGCCTCCACCACCCTACACGGATTACCCCAATCATCATGCTTTTGCCACTTACGCCAAGCGGCTGCAAATTTGCCTTCCAACACGCTTTCTAAACCAGCCTCTCTATATTTAGCCTGCAAAAATTCCTGAACATCGATATCGTCTTCAAAATAAGCTAAAAACTGATCGACATCACCCAAATACAAAATGGCATGCGGCCAAAACCCTGGTAAACCAACGTTACTTAAGTACCAACTTGACCGAACCAACACAATATCACCCGGCAATAACTGTTCCTGCATTAACTGAATTTGCTCCGTAGCTATTAAATTATAATCACGTATTGGCAACCTAATCGCCCCCATGGCTTCCGCCACATTTTTTTGCAAAGGAAACCATAATCGATACGTCTCTTTTTTAAACATGCGTCGCAAAAATTGAAATAAATTTCCCAAACCATATTCCGAAAACAACAAATTAATATCTCGTAAATAGCCAAAAATAACCTCATAGTTCTCCTCCGAAATTTTTATATACTTTTTACGTTTAATATATTTTAAAAACACTACCCCCAAATAAACTCGCACAAACTCATTAACATGCACCGCATTTTCCACCAATCGCGTATAATTGCCCGTTAATAAATTAACTGATTGATCTTCATTGTCCAAAATTTCCTCCATAAATTCATGATGGTAAGTCGCATTAATAATGCGCAAACTATTATAAATTAACGAAACCAAAGCCGTATCCGCAATTAAAAATGCTTTAATAAACAAATCCGGCGCCTTTAAATAATCAATTTCACCAAATCGAGAAAATCGCTTCCTCAAACCATCAAGCTCCGACAAGTTCACCAAAATATCCACCCATTGCTGCTTAATATCCTGCACTTGCACCTGTTTCACATCCTGATAATCCTTAGTCTGCCAAATTGGCATGTTCAAAAACCAATCCACTTTTAAATCAATCTCTTTAAGCTTATTCAGTAATTCAGCAAATTTTGGCTCAACCAGCTCCGTCAATTTATTTTGATTTTTAAAGGGCAAGGGGGCCGTGCGCAATGGAATACTTAAAACAAGCAGCCATCTAAAAACGATTAAAATTAAAGTACAAGCCACCAATCCCAATGAATAACGATCATCAAAACCAAACGCTAACCAAAAATACCCGCTAAAACCAACACCTATAAAAACCAAAATATCGATCAGCAAAAAGCGTTGATCCTTAAACAATAACTGCCAAATAATTAAGCTTTTAACGATCAGCAATGCTATGGCGCGAAAAACCTTTTTAAGAAGTGACTTCATCAACAATGATTAATTTAAAATCTTATAATTTTGAGTCTACAAATTTTCGCAACTCATCCCTAAAATTATCCGCCTCAAAATATTCCGCCTGTTTTCTAATCTTTGCCTGGTCAAAATCTACATTATTAAAGCGATCCAACGCATCACTAATTGCCTCCACCGACTGTTCGTCAAACAAAATCCCCTTAGAACCAACTGTTTCTAAAGCACCACCAGCCGCATAAGCAATTACCGGACAGCCCTGCGCCTGCGCCTCAATTGGCACAATCCCAAAATCTTCACACTGTGGAAAAATAATTGCCCGTGCCGAAGCATACAAACGCTGCAACTCATTTTCACTTACAAACCCCAAAAACTGCGTCTTATCCGAAGTGTTTAATTTTTGTAATTGCTCAAGTTGACTACCAGTACCAACAACTTTAAGCGGCAACTTAAGTTTATTAAAAGCCTTAATCACCAAATCAAAATA
>Ga0100380_10000505_pt1 | contig 43479 bp, 42 predicted proteins | sample CryGeymeta201504_FD_80417 | JGI IMG/M metagenome (GOLD analysis project Ga0100380, IMG submission 80417) | Groundwater microbial communities from Crystal Geyser aquifers in Utah, USA - Crystal Geyser metaG 2015-04 | ecosystem: Environmental > Aquatic > Deep subsurface > Groundwater | place... | reverse complement strand
TTCATGAGCTAGCCAACTGGATGGAAACCAACATACTGGAGAGTCTTACCGTGATGCAATTTCCTGAACCCCATCGACGACGGTTACGCACATCAAATTTGGCAGAGAGGGTCAACAAAGAAATTAAGCGAAAAACGCGTGTAGCTCGGATATTCCCAAATACAGCATCTTGCTTGAGGTTGGTCACTGCGGTGACTATGGAGATTCATGAGGAGTGGCAACAAGGCTACACCTATCTTTCAATGAACGATTAACGTAAACGGTGAACTCAGTGATATTTTTTGGTTTTTACAGAAGAAAGGTTGCTTAGTCACTGATTAATTTCATATTATTCTAATGCTAATCATTAGTTACGTTTTTTGTAATTTTAACATCGAATATTAAATAGCATAAATTGCTTACACTATTCAAAAAAAATAAAATTATAAACAATAGGCTCAAGATCAGACTAATTTTAGTTGTAATATCCTTGTATAAATAAACCAGTATTTTTTAATTTAAAATTAATTATTTTTAGAATCCATATTGTATATCAATTCAAATTTACTGTAGACAATCGTATAAAAATTCATATGTAATATGAAACGATTTTTTATCGAATATACAAATTTGATAAAAAAATATTTAAATTGTTTTGTAAAGTAACTATTTTTCACTTCCCTATAACCAATTTAATTTATAAAACACTTTCTAGCTGCTTAGCTGAGACTTTCTTGGTTTTTAATTTTACTCTTACCCACTGTAATAAATTATCATCGTGCAGCACAACCAGTTTAAGATAAGCTTGATACAGTACAGCTAAAATATCACTCGGGTAGATGATGTAATTATAGTTCTTTTTTTGCCACATGATCATAATAATTGCACATTCTTCAATTAGATAATTTAGCGAAGCTTGCCTGACTATTTCCTCATCGACAGGGTTGTCTTGCCTTTTCTGAAAACGTTCAACAAAGTCATTGATTGTTAAATCCATAGAATGCCTAAACTCTTCATCAGTCATCAATAACTCTTCGATTATTTTTTTACATTCAGAAAAATCTGATTGATTTAACCAATCATCCCAGCGAAAAATTTCGCAAGGAATGGTGATACTCTCAAGAATTTCTTGATTTCGGTCGATCCACTCGGCTCCTAAGCGATTAGAAATAGTGTAGATTTCTTCATCACTATAATTTGTCCCAAGTTGTAGAGAGTGGCGCTGCAGGCTATCGCAAACTGCCACTGCACAAGAGGCATAATTTTCACTAACAATTTTAGCGGTGGCTTTAAGTTTTTCTCCTTCATGCGCTAACTGACCTACACTCACTAAAATTACACAGCTTCCTTCTTTAAAATGCTCTTTTGACCGATCATTGATGAGGTTAATCAGCCTTGCATGAACTGGAAGAACACTAGATTTTTCTATTTGGCTACCATTACCCATAGATTTTGATTCCGTTAATGATTCACTTAATTTGTTTACAATGCCTCAAGCTAAACTTTTAAGGCTACTTACTTTTTACAGTTTAGTATTTTTTTAAATATTTGTAAAATAATAATTTTATTGCAAACTCTCGGAATGAACCTATTGAAAAAATTACCCGCATGTTCGGTTTAACATCTTTTTTTATAACTGATTGAATTTAATAGAAAAAATTTTACATGTGTATAATTAATGTCTTTTTTTTTTGACAAAAAAATTTACTAAAAAAGGTTTTTATTTATTTTCTTATAGCTTAGAATAATGCAATATATAAACAGCATGGATGTAGACATGAAAAAAACTCCTATCACAGTTGCTTATGGTGATGGCATTGGGCCTGAAATTATGAATGCAACATTGGCTATTTTAGATGCAGCTGGCGCTGCATTAGAGATAGAAACTATTGATATAGGCGAAAAAATATATTTAAAAGGGATTAGTTCGGGAATTAGTGGCCAATCATGGGAGTCGCTTCGCCGTACCAAAATATTCCTTAAAGCGCCGATTACAACTCCTCAAGGTGGCGGATTTAAAAGTCTCAACGTTACTATTCGAAAAACTCTTGGTCTCTATGCAAATATACGTCCTTGTGTCGCTTATCATCCTTTCGTAGCAACTAAACACCCTTTAATGGACGTGGTTATTGTGCGAGAAAACGAAGAAGATTTATACGCTGGTATTGAGCACCAGCAAACTGATCAAGTGACCCAGTGTTTAAAGCTCATTAGCATCCCAGGTTGTGAAAAAATTATTCGTTACGCATTCGAATATGCAAAGCAACATATTCGCAAAAAAGTCACTTGTTTTTCTAAAGACAATATTATGAAAATCACTGATGGGTTATTTCATAAAATATTTTCTGAAATCGCTAAAGATTATCTTGAAATAGAAAATGAACATTGGATAGTTGACATCGGTGCAGCTAAACTCGCCGATAAGCCGGAAGATTTTGATGTAATCGTCATGCCTAATTTATATGGGGATATTTTATCTGACGTTGCTGCCCAAATTGCTGGCTCTGTAGGCTTGGCTGGCTCTGCAAATATTGGCAACAATGGTGCAATGTTTGAAGCAATACACGGTTCAGCGCCTCGTAGAGCGGGACAGAATTTGGCGAATCCCTCAGGCTTATTAATGGGCGCCATACAAATGCTCGTTCATATTGGACAGCTTGAAGTTGCTGAGCGAATTCACAATGCATGGCTAAAAACTATTGAAGCAGGAATACACACTTATGATATTTTCAGTGAAACACACAGTCGTCAAAAAGTTGGAACCAAAGAATTTAGTATTGCAGTGATAAGAAACCTTGGTCAATCACCTGAAACTTTAACAAAAGTTAACTACAGTAGTCACGGCCAAATCATGAATTTATCAGCCCGACCTTCGGTCATACCCAATCGTAAGCGTGAATTAATTGGGGTTGATATCTTTATTTGTGCAAATTCTGTAAGCTCAGATCACTTGGCGTCACAACTAAAGTCTATAAAAATCAATGCATTAACTCTAACTGTAATCACCAACAGAGGTGTCAAAGTTTGGCCTGAAGGCATACCTGAAACTTTTTGCTCCGATCATTGGCGTTGTCGATTTAAGGCAACCCTACCGATTGCTCAGTTAGCTGTCATTGAACTGCTTAATCACATCAATCAAATCCCACTCGAAATTATCAAAACAGAAAATCTCTACAATTTTGACGGTGAAGCCGGCTACTCACAAGCTCAAGGGGAATGATTGATAAAATATTCAATTTTGAATATTAAAAAGTAAAAAAGCCATGCCTGCACTAAGCATTGAGAAAAATAATACTGTCCTTAACCATCGACCCGAAGCCAATTCGGGGTTTGACTTTTTAACAAATGGAATTGTACCGATATTAAACATAGTGAAATCCTTTTAAAAGCTATAATACACCATCAGTCAAAATAGCATATTTTTACGTATATGCAAAGATGCTCAATATTTAAAACCGAATAACTTTAAACAGTTATCCAAATGAAACCAAAGCGCTTGAGTGAAGTTACGAAAGTGGTGATCGAAATAAATGATAAAAGTGTTAAAAAATTTATCACTGATTCAAGTGCTAATGTTTTTAAATGATTAAAACAAAAAATTTGAACACTATATGACTTGCTATGGCAATCGATCATTAATACCGCAAAAATCTAGCAAATGCTGATCCGTCAAGCCGTGCGTGTACATGATATCAGCCTTATCTGGCATGTATTTGCGAATTTTAGAATGAATCACAAGCACCCAATACCGGAAAATTTGCTTGATTTCTAAGAAGATAAAGATATCATCCTATTTTTTTGAAAACCCTCAATTAAAAAATTGGATTTTAATAATGAAAGAGGGTGTTATTTCACGCACTATTTAGTCACACAAATAAAATCGAGTGTTTCTTATTCAAATAAAAAATAAAACTGTGCCACATCCGAATGTGCCCTTAAAACACGCTTTCTGGGTTGCCCTTGGATGCAGAGTTGAAGGGAGTGAAACACTAAAGCACGTAGTGTTACGTAAAATTTCCGAAGAAGCAGGAAGACCTAAAGAAGAAATTGAACCAAGATCTAGGCTCTGGTATGGTGAAGATACATGCCTCAAAGAGCAGTTTTCGTTGCAAAATCCAATGTGGATTATATCGGTCTAGCAAACATGGAAGAAAAATAAACTTTTGTTTACCGAAAACATCAATGGTGATTCGTAGATGATTTGGCTTGTTCTCATGAAATCCTCATTTTTAAAGGCTTTATTGAACTTATGCATAACATACTGTCTGGTTATTACCCTAATGATCCAATCATGATTGACATGTCCACACCAAAAAAATTTATGGCTAATAATGAGGTTTCTGATTGATTGTAGTAAGTAAAATCAATATCAGCATTGTAATACAACCTAAAAACATTACCCGCATCTCATCTATATGGACAAACCAAGAACTCGCACGAACATAACAGTGGCTTTAGTACTGTTATTACCTCTCGCTCGCGCTTCTCCGTATCTGAGTAACGATGCATTGATATATCTCAATTGGCAAAACACTCTAGAGCGGATTTACTCGTTTAGCTAACGTGGAAACTGTCGAAAAAATCACGCTTACAACAACTGCATGCTATCGAAATTTAAACTACAAATGCAACTGGTTTTGCTCATTTTTACACTTGCTTTTTTATTTAATATAAAAAACCATTTCGGATAAAAATTTTATCTTATAGAGAATATTTTAATGTTGCATGATAGCGCTCTATATTTTTCAGTACTGGTTGTATTTCAGGAGTTAAACCATGCCATATAGTAAATGCGCAAGCCGCCTGCTCAACTAACATCGCCACTCCATTGTACACAGCTTCAGGTTGATATAGTTTCATAAAGCGCTGACATTTTGATTGTTGATGGGCATACGTTGAATCAAAAATTATCTTATCACGAAATTCCAAATGAGGAAAGTTAACCGGCAATTGATAATAAGCCAAAGTTGTTGCATTGATAATATAATCGTAGTTATCATTCGCTTGATATAACGCAACCCCTTGGTATTGACGCAATAGATCTTGTGATTTATTCACCGATCGATTAAGCAGCTTAATTGTACTTGCGTTAAGTTTTATTAACTCAGGTAGAATACTTTTAGCGACCCCGCCTGCACCAATTAATAAAATATTTTTATTCTCTAACGAAGAACCCACATAATATTTAATTGCATTATAAAAACCTTTTCCATCTGTGTTATACGCATGTATTTCATCTTCCCGAAATGCAATCGTATTTGCAGCTTTTACTTTTTTAACTGTATCTGATTGATGATTGACATATTTTAAAATCGATTGCTTATGCGGCTGGGTGACATTGATACCTAGATACTGCTCGGATATTAATTGTTTAATAACAGCTGATAAATTTTCTATTTCAGTTGGAATCAAATGATAATCCATTTTTACATCAAATTGTGCAGCAAACTGCTGATGAATAAATGGTGAAAGACTATAATCGATAGGATAACCAATCAGCGCGAATCTCATCAATAAAGCTCCTGTGGATCAATATCTAAAGACCAACGTAATTTTTTCTTGACACGGTATTTACTTAATTTAGGGACACTCTCTTTGAGAACTTGCTGTAAATTTTGACGAATAGTAGTTTGAATTAATAATTGCATACGATACCGATCTGCCTTTTTTGTTAAAGGTGCTGGAATTGGTCCTAAGCAATAAATTGGTTGAGTGCAGGATTGAAAAAGCTTTTTTGCAAAATCTAAAAATTCACGACAGACTTCATTTTCAGTTGCTTCAGCGCGTAATAAAGCCAAATGTGAGTAAGGCGGTAAACCTGCTTGCTCACGCTCTTGCAATAGTAATCCTGCGTAGGCATTATAACCCTGAGTTAATAATACTTGAAATAATGGGTGCTCTGGGCAGTGTGTCTGTAAAATAACTTCCCCAGGCTTATCTGCTCGTCCCGAGCGGCCAGCAACTTGAACAATTAGTTGTGCTAATCGTTCACAAGCACGAAATTCTCCGCTATATAAACCATTATCAATATCCAAAATTACTGCCAAGGTTATATCGGGAAAGTGATGTCCTTTTGCTAACATTTGCGTACCTAGTAATAATTGCCCCTCTCCTGATTGGATCGCAGAAAGCTTTTTAGCAAGTTCACCTTTACCTCTGGTTGTATCACGATCCACTCTGATAATTTTATAATCATTGAAAATTTTTTGTAATCCTTGTTCTAAACGCTCGGTGCCTAAACCCAGAGGGACTAACTGTCCAGCATCACAAGCTGGACAAATTTTCTCTACGGGCTGAGTAGCGCTACAATGGTGACAGTGTAAATAATGCGGTTGCATATGCAAAGTCATGTGAGCATCACAACGTTTACATTTAACTGACCAGCCGCACTGGTGACAAATTAAAGTAGGCGCAAACCCCCGTCTGTTTAAAAAAATTAACACTTGATTTTCACGGTCAAGATGAGATTGAATGAGTTCGATAAGCTCAATTGATAAACCACTTTGTAATTTATGACTACGGATATCAATGACTTTAAATTGAGGCAAAGCCGCATCAGCCGCTCGAGCGTGTAAGTAAAGTGCTTGAAAACGGCCTCGCTCTACGTTTGCTAAAGTCTCTAACGTGGGGGTCGCCGTCCCTAGAATAACTGGTATATTTTCAAGGCTGCCTCGTTTCACTGCAATATCGCGCGCCGAATATCGCCAGCCCTCTTGCTGCTTGAATGATAAATCATGAGATTCATCAATAATAATCACGCCTAAATGATTACACGGCATAAATACAGCTGAACGTGTACCAATGATTATTTTAGCTTCGCCGCTACGCGCCCAAAGCCAAGTATTTAATTTTTGCTTTTCAGTCAATCCCGAATGATATGTCATGACTGGCACAGAAAATCGCGCTTGAAACCGAGCAACTGTTTGTGGAGTGAGTCCAATCTCTGGAACCAATATTAATGCTTGCTGATTTTTTTTTAAATCTTCAGCAATTACCCATAAATATACTTCTGTTTTGCCACTGCCAGTAATACCATTTAATAAAAAAGTCGAAAACTGGTTGTTTTTTTTCTGAATAGCAGCAAAAGCTGTCTGTTGCTCTAAATTAAGGGCCAGCTTACTTTCAATTGTCGTATTAAAATCTGGAAAACTATCTGCACTACCTAGCTTAGCTGGTTTACCTTTACGTATGTTTGTGGGTAAAGCCGAAAAAATCACCTCACCAATAGGGTGATGATAGTAAGCCGCTGCCCAACTTAATAGTTGATGTAGCTGCTTACCCACCACTGGAGAAGTGTCGATAAGCTCTGTGACAAATTTTAATTTATCGCTATCGACTTTTGAATGATCTGCAATTTCCCAGATCACTCCAACCAAATCACGGTGGTTAAACGGTACTTTTACTCGACAACCCACATATTTTTTTTGAAATACGTGCGGATCACAAAGATAGTCATAAAGTTTAGGCAAAGGGGTTGCTAAAGCTACCTGCACGATTTTATTCATTGATATGGCAATTTTGATTGAATTTAACTTGATTATACTTGACTCTAATCTTTCTGTCTTAATTAATAAAGAATATATATTTAATGTTTATAAAAATTCATTATTGTCCATTTCTTAGCCTAGTCGTCAGTGCCGGCTTGACTGAATCAAAAAAGCAATGCCTTTATTGTTTATAAATATATGTATTATAAGTCATATGAGTAGAGACTAAGAAAAACACTTAAAATTTAGAGCTAAAATTAAACATTATTATCAATAATTGATACTAAATTTTTAAAATAGCCTATAGTTAAAAAGCGTTTTAAAAATTTTTATGAGGTTATAACATGTTTTTAGCAAATAAAACTCAAAGTTATGGCAAATTAATTTGTGATAGCTATCGTTCTTTTAAAGTATTGTGGACCAAACTATTACCTGTTTATCTTATACAAGTGATAAGCATTTTTGGCATATCAGTATTAATTTTGGACAAATCAACCATCAACATCTATATTCAAGCATGGCAGAGCGCACAAAATTCTGCGGTCACAGATTTCATGACTATCAGTGAAAGTGATCAAGCCACCATGTTAAATACTATTAATTTTATGATTAATAGTATTCTCTGTGCTTACTTTTTCATCGTCCAACTTTGCCGAGCAGACGGCGCACTCACCAGCGACATCACTAAAATAGCTGGGAGTTGGATGACGGGTCTTAAGCGATTATTGCCTGTCATTGCATATGTTATTGCTTTAACACTTGCTTATGGAATTGTAGTCTATGGTATCTTTTTGCTTAGCAAATTAACAAACATGGTTGGCCCATGGGCTTCGTTTGCATTGTACGTTGGTGCATTTATCTTAGGGGTCTACGTGACTATACGCTTATTTTATGGCTATATGTTATTAGCTTCGCGCCAACATGGAATATTGTCTGCGATTAAAACATCGTGGCACCTCTCCAAAAACTATATTTGGAAAATCATTTTTGCGCTAATATTAGTTATTAGTATTCCAAATATTGCATTTTCATTATTAAGAATGGGATTAGTAAATATCATTCCAACGATTAGCCATGCTGAATTTACCATGTCTATTATCCTAACATTATTACAGAATTTCGTAATGTTAACGCTTGTTATGGGCATGGGCTATGTGTTTTTAAATGATAGTATCCACCGTAAAGCTAATAAATAATATTAATCGAAATAGGTACTACATCAATACAGCACTTGGTGTAGTACCCACCTTATTAAAACCATTCCTAAAATTTGATTATTTTAATATCTCTACCCTTGTAAACTTCTGCTATAATAAAAAACTAACGAATTAAGTTTTCATTAATAAATTTCTTTTATAATCAATGGTAAACCATTTAGAGGGTCTTTAGTTCATATGAAAAATTCAGAAACAGAAAATTTCGGCAGCTACTACAATATTCTCGATAAACTAGAGGTAACCAATAACCCTAGCTTAATAGAGCGAGCGAAACTAGCTATCGCTAAAGTTAGTCGCAAACTACAGGCTTTACACCAAAAAGCAATGCCTGAAAACCCGATGGTTTCCAAACAGGCAGTTACCTCCCCTGTCGAATCACCAACTGAGCGGCCGAGTATGAGGAGGCGTTAGACAATACGCCTTGGACACACACTTGTGCAACTACGTCGCCCAGAATGTAGTCCTACTTAAATGATTGCTAATAACAACCGCTGTCTCGCAGTTGTTGAACCGACAGATTAACCTTGCCTAGCCACATTTACATCTTCAGCTTATAGGACTTGGCATAACCTGCAGACTCTCTGAATGCTCACAAGGTGCCATTCCAACATGACGTGCACGCTGCTTGCATCACTTCTTTTTTCCAACCAGAATCAAATTTGCCCAAACAAGAGTATTAGCAATTAAACTTTAGTGACTTCCCATTAAAAATACAAGCAGATATACTTTTAATATCAGTCATGTCTTCCAAATACTAAAATTTTGTGATAGAATTCCAACCAATTTATTACTAAATGATTAATTAAAATAATAATAAAGGTATAACAAGAGAAACGTTTAATTTGTTACAAAAGAGATACAAAATCATTAAGTTTTGAAATACAGCGTTTACAATTATCTGCTAAATTTAGATTAGTATTGGCAGTATTATTGCTTAGAAAAGGATTGCCAAGGCAAAAACTGAAAACATCCATATAATAAATAGGGGATCCACAAAAAAATGATTAATATTATGACTTATGAAGTACTTGGGATAGTTTCGCTTGCGGCAGGCTTCCTATCTGCAATAGCTGGCAGCAGCGGGCTTATTATTTTACCCGTTCTATTGATTGTTGGAGTGCCTCCGCAAATCGCTCTGGGAACTAACAAACTCTATACAACCACGAGCTTAATTACTTCTGCGCTATGCTTTATCCGTAACGGCTTCTTTTCGCCACGCTTTTGGATAGCTACGTCAATAGCTACCGCTATCGGCACTCTATTTGGTGTCGGCTTAACTCAAATTTTTTCAAATCAAACATTAAAAACTTTGTTGCCTCTACTAATAGCTATAATGGCTATTTATTTATTACTACCTAAAAAACCCTGGAAAAGACTCAATCCACCTGCAACACCCAAATGCAGAAAAGGCTTAGCTGTAAGTGCTTTGCTCGGCTTATATAGTGGCTTTCTTGGCGCTGGTACAGGAAGTTTATGGACTATGATTGCAACTAGCATGTTTGGAAAAGATATTATGGAAGCCAGCGCTATCTCTAGGTTTATGTGTTTTTTCTCTAATTTTGTTGCACTCATAGTATTTGTGCTACTCAGTCAAATCGACTATTCAATTGGTCTCATATTATCAATTGGCGGAGCGATCGGGGCTTATTTTGGTTCGAGACTTGCTATTCGATGGGGCGCTAAATTCATGCGCACAATTCTAGTAAGCTCAACGCTTGTCATGGCTGGAAATTTAGCTCTATCGAACTGGATTTAAGAATTGATCAAATCTCATTGCCAAATTTCTAGTCTGCTCGTAAAGTTTGAATTGGATCAAGCAAAGAAGCTTTATACGCTGGATAAAACCCAAAAAAGATGCCTACTGCCACTGAAACAAAAAAACCTACCATAGGTGGCAGAAGAAATATTTCAAATTGCCAACCTGCAAAGGTGGCTATGATATATGAGGTGAACAATCCAACTAATACTCCAAGCAAGCCCCCAAGAACAGATAGAGCAATCGCTTCGACGAGAAACAATTCTCGAATATCTTTACTACTCGCACCAACGGCCTTGCGAATACCAATTTCTCGTCGCCTTTCCACTACTGAAACCAGCATAATATTCATTACACCTATCCCGCCTACTATTAAGGCAATACTACCAATTAACGCTAGTAATAAAGTGAGTGTGTTGCGCTGGCTAGTCATACTATCAATTAATTGCTTAGCGCTACGAAAGAATAATTGTTTATCCGAAGAAATTCTTTGAAATTCTTTTTCAATCTGCTGCTGTACTAAATCAATATTTGCATATTCCACTAACTTCATGACAATATTGCTAATTGAAGCGTGCGCTGAGATAAATTTTGCAGTGTTGATGGGAATAATCAAAGACTTATTAATGTCATTGTTAAAAAAAGCATTTTCTTTCCAATCATTGGCAACGCCAATGATTGTGTAATAGCGGCTCCCCACTCGCAACTGCTTATTTAGGGGGTTTTTGATGCCTTGTTTTCGTAAGCTTTCAGCAATTTCTTTACCAATCACACAGTATGGCTCGTAATTATCATACCGAGAAATAAAGCGCCCCATCGATAAAGTAATTTGAACAACCTCTTGTAATTCAGGAACACTCCCAATGATATTTGCTTGGATTTTTTCTCCTTGATAAGAAACATCTGTGTAAACTGTGCTATATGGAGCCTCATTAACTATTGCAGGTATTTTTTTTTGTAAAGCCATGACATCCTGTGTGGAAAGTTCAGGCGTTGAATCACTGCTATTAGACATGACTGATACAGCCAGCAGGTCAGTTCCTAATTCTGAAAATTGTTTTAAAGCATGTGCAGTTGCTAATTGCCCTCCAGACACCATCGCCACAACTGAACCCGTACCTACCAATATGCCTAATACGGCCAGAAAAGAACGTAATTTTGAAGAAATGATATTCGCATACGCTTCTTGTATTTGTAACCACCAATTCATTAATTTATATTCCCATAATCATATTTATTAATCAGACCATCTTTAATACGCACGGTACGATTACACTGCTTTGCTATGTGTTGATCATGAGTAATTATCACAATTGTTGCTGCTTCATCACGATTGAGTTGAACAAATAAATCCATGACTTCTTGACCAATTTTTGAGTCTAGCGCACCGGTGGGCTCATCTGCTAACACTACACTCGGATTTCCAACCAGCGCTCTAGCAATAGCAACCCGTTGTTGTTGTCCTCCTGATAACTCACTAGGTTTATGATTTAAATAATCTTTCATCCCTACGCGCTCTAATATGGCTTCACACATTTTATTTGCCTGTTTGCCACGGATGCCACGATAGAGCAGAGGTAATGCTACATTATTAATTGCTGTCAATCTTGGTAACAAGAAAAATTGCTGGAAAACAAATCCCATTGTTTGATTACGTAACGTTGCTAACTGGGCTTCATCATATTGATCAACTGCAGTGCCATTTAAATAATATTCACCACTATTATGTCGATCAAGTAACCCAATAATATTCATTAATGTTGACTTACCTGACCCTGATGAACCAACAATAGAAACCAAGTCACCTTTTGCTACTGAAAAGTCAACCTGCTGTAAAACTTGTAAAGTTGTTTTTCCAATAGTATATGATTTGGAAACTGATTTCAGATCAATAATCAACGACAACTTGATCTCCTGGGTTTAGACCTTTAATAATTTCTATGGCATCAAAAGTAGTTCGGCCTAAAACCACAGGAACCGCATTAATTTTATCAGTCTTAACTTCTTTAACATTGACATAATCAGCACCTTTAATTTGAAAAACCGCTTCAATAGGAACCATAATCGCATTTTTCTCCGAAACATCGATCTCCACCTTTGAACTCATCCCCACTTTTATTTTTTCTCGCTGTTCGGGGGTTAGTTTTTCAATAATGATACGCACAGGAAATGTAGGCAGTGCTCCAGAGTCCCGGTGAGCTTGTGATTTAACAAATTCAACTTTTCCCTCTAAAATATGGTCAGAAAACCCTGGGCCAGTCACTTTAGCTTTTTGCCCAGATTGAATTTGATTAACGTCAATCTCGTTAACTTTGATTTCAACTGCAATACCATTTAAATCGCCAATATGTAATAACACTTCTCCTTGACGAACATCGGCACCTACCACTATATTTTTATCTTCCTTTGTTCTTAAAGTTGCTGCTAAACTTTTTGGGTCTAATGCTACCCCAACATATGGTGAAGTCACCACATAGCTATCAAATTTTCTACTCACAATTTTTTCAATGGTTTTTTTATTCTGCACATTAATCTCATCAAGTTCAGTTTTTATACCTAGCTTTTGTAATGTTTCCTGAAGACTTTTTACCGATTGCTTGAGCACAAAAAAAGCTTCTTGTTGCGCTATTTTATCTGCATGATAATCATTTTCAGAGATAAATTTTAACTTCCATAGTTCTTTTGCCCCTCTAAATTTTCGAGATTTTTCATTGTAATCATCTAGGGCTTTCATATAGCTAGAAATACTGTCAATATATTCTTTTTCTAATTTTTCTGATGAAATACTAAATAATTTTTGACCATGGTTTATTGCTTGACCATATTTAAAGTACATCCCATTAACCACGCCTTCAACAGGGCTAGATACACTATAAACTTGCAATGGCTCAATTCTACCATCAAAAAAAACAGGCGTTGAAACATTTTCAATTTTTGCTGTAACAATTTCTCTAGTGTGTTTCTTTGACTGTTCTGAACCCACTTTATAGTTAATCTTCCAAAATACAATGAATCCAATGGCTACAATAATAGTCGTTGTTTTCCAATAGTTATTTTTAATAATTGATATCAATTTGCCAAACATCTAATAATATCCCCATATTCGCATATAATACTGTTAATGAATTAATGTAATTAATCTGATCGTTTACAAGTTGATTCATTGCTTGTGCCAAATCATGTTGTCTCGTGTTAACTTCAAAAACACTGGCTAAGCCGTATCTTAGCTTAGCATTAAGCTGTTGTTGATCTTTGCGCTGTAATTCTATTGCTTTTTTAGATAAATCAATTTGATCGATACTGGTTTGTGTATCAGCAATATTATTAAGAATCGTCGTCTTAAGTGTTCTCAGCTCCTGTGACAAATTAATCTCAGCTTGTGCGAGTTGTACTTGCGCATTGATCAAGTTTTGTTTTATCGAATAATTGCGTATAGGAACATCAAAATCAAGCTGTGCTGAAGCACTTGTATTCTTGTTATTAAAAAGGCTTTCAAATCCAGCATTAATCCCTCGCCCACTACCTCCACCAGTCGTTGCATTTAATGTCAAATTAAATGCAGGTCGCATTTCATCTTTAGCAACTAATAATGCCCGACGCAAACTTTCTAAAGAAAGTAAATCAGAACGATATTGAATGTTATTTTCAAGCGCGGTTTGGTAAGCCTCATACTGGCTTGGGATCTCTGGTAAATGGCTATAAGGTGTTTTATCAATGATAATTTCCTTATCAGGCGGCACGCCAATTAAATTGAGCAAATCACGAGTAGAAGTCAATACGCTGTTTTTGGCACCTTTTAAATTAATAAGTTCACTGGCGTAATTAGATTCAGCTTGGAGCACATCAGTCTCTGCCTGCCGTCCTGCTTTAATATTCGCACGAACATTTGCTATTGTCTGCTGATAAGCTTTTAATGTAAGTTCTGATATTTCCACCTGGTTTTGTGCTTGAATCAACGTGTTATAAGCATTAGTCACCTGAGTCACAACTTGAATAACACTATTTTTAAACCCTAAACGAGAAATTAACTCGCTATCCTCGGCATTGTAAAGTGGAGTTAAACTGATTTGTTTTCCAAATCCGCGCATTAATGGTTGAGTAACCGATAAGTTTATTCCTGGATTATAAATGCCATTATTGGATGGATTAGTCAAATTAAGAGAATAGGTTGTTCCATAAACTCCAGTTTTATTAGCTGTAGGCGTCAAGGCAGATGATGTACTCTCTTCAGTTCGACCCCCGACTTTTGAACTTGTATAGCCAACGTTGCCTGCAAAACCATACTGCCACTGGTAATGATTATAAACCACTTTTAAATTAAATTTATCTGCAATACGACGTAATTCCTCATTCTCAATTGATACATTGTAAGCAAGTGCAAGGTATATTGCTTCTCGTAAGGTCATTTGTTTAGGTTCAGCATACGCACTTTTCATACAGAAAAAGATTAGTGCAAAGCTAATTGTTAAAAAACGATACAACATTTAATTGATAATTATTTAATTTAAAAAACTATTTTCTTACAAAATTGGGTCAATAACAAGACAACATACATGAGTATATGATAAAAATTTTATTTTTTCTTATTTTTTTGCTACAGAAAAATACTTTAACAAAAAATCATCCAGTATATTATGTAATCAAACATTACAGATAAAAAATCAATGCTGGCGCTAGCTCTTGATGAATCCGATAAAATAGGTTATTTCACTTCAAATTTGAATGGAAAAGTAATGGTCTCATCGCTCGTATGTAATCGAACTAGAGCCAGCCACTTTTTTTGGTTAGGATCAATTTGGTCGAGCTGGGCAACAGCTATATAGTCATTAGGATTCGATACTTGCATAGTAAAATTTTGGGCATTATCAACATGGCCAATCGGTACTAAAGTCAAACTGACCGAAGTTGATTTAAAATTTTTCAAGCGAACATTAAAGCTTAATTTTTTATCAATAGCAAAATCTCTAGGCTGAATCTTAAACCTTAGTTGACGATCATCCGACAATCTCACCGTACATGGTTTCTTCTTTAAATCACATGTTTCTCGCTGAACTTCAGAGCGCGGTGGATCAATATAACGATAGTAAATTTGATAAACCGCATTGACTGCCAGTAAAAGTAAACCAATCAAACCTAGTTTTTGAAAACGCTTGGGCCATCTAGACTGCTGCTGCATGTAACAACTTGAAAAATATATATTTGACAGGCATTATAATCAAAATAGCACCAAATTACCAATAGCTAATGCGCTCAATTCGAATTTATGTTTCTCCACTGGAGTTTGACCGATCACTTATCTCCAATGATCGGTCAATTCATCGTATGATTAATGTTCTACGCCTAAAAGCTAAAGATACTTTTATCGCTTTCGATGGAAAAGGCCAGGAGTTTCAAGCTGAAATTGTTAAAGTTGAAAAAAAAGCAATCTCAGTTCATTTCACTCCCAAAAGCACTTCTGAACAACCTCCTGTTTTAAATATACACCTTGTCCAAGCATTAGCGAAAGTCGACAAAATGGATTATATTATTCAAAAAGCAACAGAGCTAGGGGTCAACCAAATCACACCGATTATCACTGATCACGTGGAAATAAAACTCAATGAATCTAGAAAAATAACAAAGCTTCACCATTGGCAACAAATTATAATCAGCGCTTGTGAACAATGTGGCCGAAACCATTTACCAATTATGAACCCGATTGATGAATTTTATCGTGTTGTTTCTAAGGCACCAAAACCTATTTTTTTACTCCATCCCCAAGGCGAGAATTCTCTACCAAAAATTCACTTAAATAGCCAAGATATTACCTTGCTCATAGGCCCCGAAGGAGGCTTCAGTGAAAATGAATTAGCCTATTGTCTAAAACAAAATATAACTGATATAAAAATGGGGACAAGAGTCTTAAGAACTGAAACGGCAGGAATTGCGGCAATATCAGCAATACAAACACTATGGGGCGATTTTAGATAAGGTGCCACCACTTCTTTTTAAATTTTTTCTCACAAGTGTTTAATTGGCTTTGATATTTTTGTGATCTTGCTGAAACTTTATGAGCGACGGCAATCAGCCAAGGTTTCTTTAAATAGGTCTTTTTCAGATAGCCGCCAATACCTTCATGGTACGCCAAATAAAGCTGATAAGCATTATCCTTTTTGATATTTGCCTTTTTATAGGCTTGATTTGAATACCATCCTATAAAATCACTCGCTGAAGCAAAATCGCTACGCCTCCTTGTAAGTCCCAAACTCAATAGATAGTGATCCCAAGTGGTTTGCAACGCCTGAGAATACCCGTAAGCAGTGGACGGTCTTTTCCATGGAATCACCCAAAGCAATTTAGTGCGTAAAGGTTGTGCTTTACCATTAAATTTAGATTCTTGATGAATAATTGCCATTTGTACACTAATTGGCACTCCCCACTGACGTTCACTGCATTTTGTAATCCAGTACCAATTTTTATACTCAGAAAAAATGCTACATATATTGTCTACATTTTTGGGTGGCGGTGGGGTACAGCCATATAAGTAGAATATCGATAAAAAAATAAAAAATTTTATAAAAAAATTAATGTTAAAAATTTTCACTCTACAGTAACCGATTTGGCCAAGTTTCTAGGTTGATCAACGTCTGTTCCTTTTAAGACAGCAACGTGGTAGGACAATAATTGTAAAGGAATCGTATATATAATCGGCACCAAACATTCTGGAGCAGAAGGCATATCTATCACAGTGAATCCTTCAGCAATTGGCATTTCACTAGCGATATCCGCAAACACAATTAACTCACCGCCTCTAGCTCTAACTTCTTCAAGGTTAGATTTTAATTTTTCTGTGAGCTGGTCATTCGTTGCAATAGCTACCACAGGCATATTTTCATCCACTAAAGCAAGCGGCCCATGCTTTAATTCTCCTGCAGCATATGCTTCAGCATGAATATATGACAACTCTTTCAATTTCAATGCACCTTCGCAAGCAATAGGGTATTCTTCACCTCGCCCTAAAAATAAAGTATGATTTTTATTAACAAAACGAGTTGCAAGTTTCTTGATTGATTGATTCAAGTCTAAAGTTTCCTGCACCAATGCTGGTAACTTTGATATTTGCTGAATTAATTGCTTTTCCTTTGCTTCATCAATTTTATAGCGCTTGCCTATTTCTATCGTCAGTAATAACAGTGCCACTAGCTGAGTGGTGAATGCCTTAGTCGATGCAACACCTATTTCAACTCCAGCACGAGTCATCAAAACCAATTCAGACTCTCGCACTAATGAGCTATGAGCAACGTTGCAAATTGCCAAGGTACTTTCATAACCTATTTCTTTCGCTTGCTTTAGTGCAGCCAGAGTATCTGCAGTTTCGCCTGACTGAGAAATTGATACAAATAAAGTATTCGGTAAAACAACTTTTTCACGGTAACGAAATTCACTGGCAATTTCAACTTGGCAGCTCACACCTGCTATTTTTTCTAACCAGTATCTCGCTACCATTCCGGCATGATAACTGGTACCGCATGCTACAATTTGCACATGCTTAACTCTATTAAAAATAAGTTTAGCTTGCTCGCCGAAAATTCCTTCTAATAACCGGTGTTCACTGATTCTATTTTCTAAAGCTGCTGCTAATGCTTGAGGTTGCTCGAATATCTCTTTTTGCATGAAATGTCGATATTCACCGCGAATTATATTTTCGATAGCAATTTGGTTATCTTTGATTGGCCTATCAACCAATTGGCCTTGAGAATCGAATATTTTAAATTGTGATAGTTGAATCTCAGCCACATCACCTTCTTCTAAATAAACGAAATGCTCAGCTAAATTTCCTAATGCAATTGGATCTGAAGCAATATAATGCTCCTCAATACCGATACCAACTATCAAAGGGCTACCTTTTCTCACTGCAACTATTGTCGTTGGATCATTTTTTTCAATGATAGCTAGTGCATACGCTCCTCTCAGTTTTGAAATGACAGTGCACACGGCTTGACGTAAATCATCCACGGTCGGCAAAACTTTATTAATCATATGAACAATAACTTCAGTATCCGTTTCCGAACTGAAATAGCATCCATCTTTAGCGAGTTGTCGGCGTAACTCTTCATGATTTTCAATAATACCGTTATGAACAAGCATAACCGCATCACCCGAAGAATGTGGATGAGCGTTTTCTTCTGTAGGCCTACCATGAGTTGCCCAACGTGTATGTGCAATACCTATGTTTCCGCGTACAGGATGACTTGCTAGTCGTTGCTCAAGCTCGACAACTTTGCCCACCTGGCGAATTCGCTTCGCTGAATTTTCATCGATTACTGCTAATCCCGCTGAGTCATATCCGCGGTATTCTAAACGCTTTAAACCATCAATAAGTAGTGGAACAACATTACGTTGTGACACAACTCCAATTATTCCACACATTTTAGCTTACTCCTTTTTTTTAGGTCGCTGCCAATCATCAATAGTGACTTGTCGAGTTCGTGCCAATGTTAATTTATTTTCTGGGGTGCTATCAGTAATCGTTGACCCCGCACCAATTGTTGTCCCATTGGCTAACTTAACTGGCGCAACTAATTGTGTGCCAGAGCCAACGAATACATTATTACCAATATGCGTTTGATGCTTATTCACTCCATCGTAATTACAAGTAATCGTTCCAGCCCCAATATTAACGTTTTTTCCGATCATAGCATCGCCTAAATATGTCAAATGTGACGCTTTACTGTTTGAACCGATCTCAGAATTTTTAATTTCTACGAAATTACCAATCTGAGCATTCGTATCTAAAAACGTTCCTGAACGTAAACGCGCAAATGGGCCAATCACACAGCCATCACTAATATGGCTTTGCTCTAGCACTGAATTTTCTTTGATTATTACATTATCCGCAATATTACAGTTTTTGATCACACAATTAGCGCCTATTTTGACGTTATTACCTAACCTAACGTCACCTTCAAAAATCACGTTGACATCAATCATCACATCTTTGCTAATATTCACGTCACCTCGTATATCTATGCGATACGGATCGCGAACTGTAGCTCCCATAGCCATTAATTGACATGCTTTTTCAAATTGATATGCGCGCTCTAGAGCTGCCAATTGCTGCTTGTCATTAACGCCTTGAGTCTCAAGATCAGTCGCCTCAGATAAGGTTTGAACGGTAACTTTTTGAGCGATTGCACAGGCGGTGACCTCAGGTAGTAAATACTCACCTTGAACATTATTATTATTGATTTGGCTTAGCCATTTAAATAGTAGCTGACAAGGTGCTATCAATATTCCTGTGAATATTTCTTTTATTGCTTTCTGAGCAAGAGTTGCATCTTTTTCTTCAACAATTGTTTGCACCTGGCCCTGTTCATTACGAACAATCCGCCCGAAGCCAAACGGGTTAGAAACATTTGTAGTTAATAATGTTAAACTATTTTCGCTGGATTTTGCGATCAATTGTTTTAACGTTTTTTCTGAGACTAGAGGCACATCACCATATAAAACTAGAATTTGATGTTCAGGATTGCAAAATGGGAGCGCTTGGCTCACCGCATGACCGGTTCCGAGCTGGATATCTTGCAAAACCCATGAAAGCTCATGATCCGAAGCAAAATGCGCTTTTACTTTATCCCCACCATGGCCATAGATAATATGTATTTTTTCTGGTTTTAATTGTTTTGCAGTTTTTACTACGTGAGCAAGTAATGGTTTACCACCTAAATCTTGCAGCACTTTAGGCAAATTCGAGTGCATGCGTTGGCCCTTGCCAGCGGCAAGAATAACAACCTCAAGAGACATAAATTAATATCCAATTACATGTTTAAACTAGATAATAACTAGGAAATATGTCGGTTGCAAACAAATCGTGTACGAAACCAGTGCGCTTGTGATTAATTTTTTATCAAACGATTGTCCAAATATGTCAATCATTTCACTTAATAAATTTTTTAGCCTCTTTAATCGCTCGAAGCTGGGCGGTTGCTATGGCCAATTCTTTGAGAGCTAAGGCATAATCAGCATCGTTTTGTTTTTCTAACAATATATCTCTTGCTCGTTTTTCAGCTTCTACTGCTTGTAATTCATCTAGATCAGCCGCTCTTTCTGCTTCATCGGCCAGTACCGTGACTAAATGAGGCTGTACTTCCAGAATCCCACCTGAAATGTAAAATACTTCAGCCTCAGCTTGGTTAGGAACACGCAAACGTACTTGCCCTGGCTTAAGGGAAGTCAATAGTTGAGCATGTCCTGGAATAATTCCTAACTCACCCAAAGCGGCTGACGCTACCAGTAACTCAGCACGTCCCGAATATAACTTCTTTGATGCACTGACAATATCAATATGAAAAGTCATCGCCATATGTTCATCCTATAGTTTTTCTGCTTTCTCAATTGCTTCATCAATCGTGCCGACCATATAAAATGCCTGTTCAGGAATATGGTCTACTTCACCATTAATGATTGCTTTAAAGCCACGAATAGTTTCTTTTACAGGAACATATTTACCTGGACTTCCGGTAAATACTTCTGCTACGAAGAAAGGTTGAGACAGGAATCTCTGAATTTTTCTAGCACGACTTACAGTTAATTTATCTTCTTCAGATAATTCATCCATACCTAAAATAGCGATGATATCTTTTAGCTCTTTGTAACGTTGTAAATTTTGCTGCACGGCTCGAGCAATATCATAATGTTCTTGACCAATCACTAGTGGATCTAATTGTCGACTGGTTGAATCCAAGGGGTCAATCGCAGGGTAAATCCCTAGCTCAGCAATTTGTCTAGAGAGTACAACTGTTGCATCTAAATGCGCAAAAGTGGTTGCTGGAGACGGATCAGTTAAATCATCTGCCGGAACGTAAACTGCTTGGATAGAGGTGATTGAGCCTGTCTTTGTAGAAGTAATTCGCTCTTGTAATGCACCCATTTCACCTGCTAGCGTAGGTTGGTAACCTACCGCTGACGGCATGCGGCCTAATAGTGCAGACACTTCGGTACCCGCCAAGGTGTAACGGTAAATATTATCAACAAATAATAATACATCGCGTCCTTCATCACGGAATTGCTCAGCTATTGTTAAGCCTGTTAATGCGACACGTAGCCGGTTACCTGGAGGCTCATTCATTTGACCGTATACTAAAGATACTTTATCCAATACATTCGACTCTTTCATTTCTAAGTAAAAGTCGTTACCTTCACGTGTTCTTTCACCAACACCGGCAAATACTGAATAACCGCTATGTTCGATAGCAATATTACGTATGAGCTCCATCATGTTAACAGTTTTACCAACACCTGCCCCACCAAATAATCCGACCTTCCCACCTTTAGCGAAAGGACAGATTAAATCAATAACTTTAATACCTGTTTCTAAAACTTCATTAGAAGAAGCTTGATCTTCATAGGAGGGGGGCGCGCGATGAATAGGCATACGCTCAGATTCTACTTCTGGCTTACCATCAATTGCTTCACCAAGAACATTCATGATTCGTCCTAAAGTTGGCTTGCCCACTGGCACTGTAATGGGTTGACCGGTATTCTCAACCACCAACTCACGACGCAACCCTTCAGTTGAACCCATCGCGATTGTACGAACGACGCCATCCCCTAACTGCTGCTGTACTTCCAAGGTGATTTTTGCTTCTGGAATCACTAAAGCATCATAAATATTGGGCACCGATTCACGTGGGAATTTAACGTCGATGACTGCCCCAATTACTTGTTCTACTCTTCCCGAATTCATGTATTTAACCTCAATATTTAAACGTTAAAAAGATGTATACCCTACTCTACCGCCTCAGCACCCGAGACAATCTCGGAAATTTCCTGAGTGATAATTGCTTGTCGCGCTTTATTATAAGCAAGTTGTAACTGGTCAATTAACTCACCAGCATTGTCTGTAGCACTTTTCATCGCTACCATGCGCGCCGCCTGCTCACATGCAGCATTTTCTACAACTGCCTGATAAACTTGTGATTCAATATAACGAGTCATTAACATATCTAGCAAACTTTTTGAATCAGGCTCATAAATATAATCCCAATAATACTGGCTACTTTCATCATTAGATTGCTGAATAGGCAATACTTGCTGTAACTGTGGCGCCTGTGTCATGGTATTGATAAATTGGTTGTAACAAAGATATAAAACATCAATTTCATTATTGCGATATTTATCAAGCATGACTTTTACTATACCGATCAAATCAGAAGCATTAGGGGCGTCACCTAAATGTGAAGCATGAGCCACAATATTTGCACCAATTTTATGGAAAAAGCTTGCTGCTTTGCTACCAATCAAGCATAGATCAACTTCTATATTATGTTGTTGCTGATTACGAAGTGATGTCAATACCGATTTAAATAAACCATTATTTAGACCACCACAAAGACCTCGATCACTACTGATGATAATGTAACCGGCACGCTTTACTTCGCGAGTAATTGTAAAAGGATGTTTGTAATCGGTATTACTGTTTGCAACATGACTGATAACCTGTAGCGCTTTTTCTGCATAAGGACGAGTCAATTGCATTTTATCTTGTGCCTTACGCATTTTACTTGCTGCAACTAATTCCATCGCCTTAGTGATTTTTTTAGTTTGAGCAATGCTTCCGATTTTGTTGCGTATCTCTTTAGCGCCAGACATCTTATCCTACCAAGTAAATGTTGTTTTAAATGAGTCGACTGCTGCTTTTAAAGCTTGTTCAGTATCATCTGTTAACGCTGGATTATTATTAATTTTAGTCAACAATTCTTGATGATTTGCTTTGATATAATCTTGCAACTCTCGTTCAAATGCTATCACTTTATCTAATGATACATCGTCTAAATACCCGCGCTCTACAGCGTACAATGACACACTCATTTGAGCAACGCTCATAGGAGAGAATTGCTTTTGCTTCATAATTTCCATCACGCGTTGGCCACGTTCAAGTTGCTTACGAGTCGCTTCATCCAAATCAGAAGCAAACTGAGAAAACGCTTCTAACTCACGGTATTGCGCTAATGCTAATCGCACATTACCACCTAATTTTTTAATAATTTTAGTTTGAGCAGCACCACCCACACGAGAAACCGATAGACCCGCATTGATTGCTGGCCGTATCCCTGCATTAAATAAGCTACTTTCTAAATAAATTTGTCCATCAGTAATTGATATGACATTTGTTGGAATAAATGCTGAAACGTCACCGGCTTGAGTTTCAATAATTGGTAACGCTGTTAGTGAGCCAGTTTTACCTTTCACTTCACCGTTGGTATTCTTCTCAACGTATTCCGCATTAACACGTGCTGCACGCTCTAGAAGCCGGGAGTGTAGATAGAAAACATCTCCAGGATAAGCTTCTCGACCAGGAGGACGTCTTAATAGAAGAGAAACTTCACGATACGCCCATGCATGCTTGGTTAAATCATCATAAACGACCAACGCATCTTGGCCGCGGTCTCGAAAATACTCGCCCATGGTGCAGCCAACATAGGGGGCAATAAATTGTAGCGCTGCAGATTCAGCCGCATTTGCCGCAATAACGATTGTTTTATCTAACACGCCGTGTTCTTCTAACTTACGTACCACTGAAACAACTGAAGAAGCTTTTTGGCCGATCGCAACATAGATACAAAAAACATCTGTATCACGTTGATTGATAATGGCATCAACTGCTACTGCAGTTTTACCCGTTTGGCGGTCACCGATAATTAATTCACGTTGTCCACGCCCAACAGGTACCATTGAATCAATTGATTTTAAACCTGTCTGTACAGGTTGGCTAACCGGCTCACGATGAATCACACCTGGTGCAACTTTTTCGATAGCAGACGTCTGTTGATAATGAATAGGACCTTTACCATCAATTGGCTCACCTAGAGCATTGATGACTCGACCTAATAAGCCTTCGCCAGTAGGAACCTCTAACATCTTCCCAGTGCATTTAACAGAGAGTCCTTCTTTTAAGTGTTTATAGTCACCTAAAACAACAGCACCGACTGAGTCTTTTTCTAGATTCAGAACTAAACCATAAACATCACCTGGTAACTCCAGCATTTCAAACTGCATTGCATTTTGTAATCCATGGATACGCAAAATACCATCTTTAATATTAATAATTGTACCTTCGGTGCGTGCCTCAGGCTTAACGTCAAAAGAACTGATGCGTTCTTGGATTAAATGACTAACTTCAGTTGGATTTATTGACATGCCGTTTCCTTTAAACTCAAGTGTGCTTTCAAACGATTAATTTTACCGCGAATCGAATTATCGATCACTGTGTCACCGATACGTACCACCAGCCCGCCTATTAAAGAATCATCTCTTCGAATATGTAGCTTGATTTGCTGGCCGTATTTTGCAGCTATCGCTGCTTGTAAATTTTTGCTTTGCGTTTCATTTAAATCAAATGCAGATAGCACATGAACATCTATAACATGCTCATGACAAAGCTTAAGTTGTCTAAACAACTCATAGATTAACGAAATCAACGATAAACGCTTATTCTCAGCAAGTAATAATATAAAATTATTGATCGCTTGATTGGGAGCATTGACCAGTTCAATAATTAAATCTTGCACCGACTTTTTGCTAACTTTAGGATTACTTAATAGCGATACTAATCGCTTATCTTGCATCATTAAAGATAGCAATTCTAATGAATTATCCCAATCTACAAGCTTATCCTCTTGCAATGCATGATTAAAAGCCGCTTGAGCATATGGTCTAGCAACTGAGTGATCATTAATCATGAAAAGCCTCAGCAATTAAATCATTTAACATCGCATTGTTAGCTGCGCTATCTAACTGTTTACCCAACAATTTTTCTGCGCCAGCAAGAGCAATCGTCGCGACTTCATTTTTTAACTCTTCACGCACCTGCTGACGTTCTTTTTCAATGTCTGAATGTGCAAGTTGAATGATTTTATCTGCCTCTACTCTAGCTTGAGCTTTGCCTTCATCAACTAATTGAGCGCATCGTTTATCCGCTTGCTCGACAATCTTTTTCGCTTCTAGCTTAGCCGCTCGTAAAATATCAGTTGCTTTGTGCTGCGCCAATTCTAATTCATGTGCACCACGCTCAGCAGCAGCTAAACCATCAGCGATTTTCTGTTGTCGCTCAGTCATTGCTTGCATAATAGGAGGCCAAACATATTTCATAGTAAATATGACTAATAACCCAAAGGTTATCATTTGGCCAAATAAAGTTGCATTTACTCCCATGAGCTTGCCCCTAAATACATTGTAGCAAATTTAACTTACAAGCTCGCTGATTTTTCCATCATGTGTCTGATTACCGCACCAGCAAATGGATTTGCAAAAGTAAAATATAATGCGATCGCAACCCCAATCATCGTTACCGCATCCAACAACGCAGCGACGATAAACATTTTACCTTGTAAAGTTGCAATCATTTCAGGTTGGCGTGCAGAACTTTCAAGGAATTTACCCCCTAACAAAGCAAAGCCGATAGCTGTACCGATTGCACCTAAACCAATGATTATAGCAACTGCGATTGCAGTAATACCTTGAACATCAGCAATTAGACGAGCACTCTCCATTTTTTCCTCCTAAGTGGTTACCTTTTTTAAAAACAAACTTAAACTATAAACAAATTTTTTAATGGCTTTCATGCGCCATGCTAAGATACACAATCGTTAACATCATAAATATAAATGCTTGGAGTGTAATAATTAAAATATGGAACACCGCCCATAACCAACCCGGCGCCCACTGTACATACCAAGGCATCAAGGCTATTAAAATAAATATTAACTCACCGGCATACATATTACCAAAAAGCCGTAAAGAAAGCGATAGTGGTTTTGCAACCTCATCAACGAATCTAAAAATAATATTCGCCGGAAAAAATTTAATCCCAAATGGGCTAGATAAAAGTTCTTTTGTGAAGCCACCAACCCCTTTGACTTTCATATTGAAAAATAAAATTAATACAAAAACTGAAAGTGATAATCCCAATGTTGTGTTTAAATCAGCAGTCGGAACTACACGTAGATAATTCACACCAACCATATGACCTAAAGTGGGTAATAAATCAACAGGAACTAAATCCATACAATTCATCAAAAAGATCCATACGAAAATCGATAGCGCCATTGGAGCTATCAAAGGATTTTTGCCATGAAAAGTATCTTTTACCTGGCCATCAACAAATTCGACTAAGACCTCGATAAAGTTTTGCACCCCACCAGGCACTGCTGCTGTTGCACGTCGTGCAGTGCGCCAGAAAAACCATAAAAACAAACCGCCTAAGATAATTGAAAAAAACATCGTATCAATGTTCAACGTCCAAAAACTGCCTTGCTCAGTCAGTGGGTATGTTAAGTTGGTTAAGTGATGTTCTATATATCGGGTTGGATCGTTTGTTCCAGCACTCATAACGTTTGCTCCACATCATCATGATGGATAATTCTCAGTGACTTCGCTCTAGTGACTATTGGCGCTGCCCAAAATCCGATCTGAGCACCACAATAGCCAATAATTAGGAAAAAATGGTGTTCTGTTAAAAAGATAAACATACATAAAAACATCATAGTCGTTAACATCATCTTAATAACTTCAGCAAGATAGAACCGGCCTAGTATCATTTTCGCATCTAGGCTATGAACACCGAACATCCATTGAATACAAATTAGATTAGCAATTAAGCTAATTGCTGCGCCCGATAATGCCACAATAGAAATATGCAATCCAAACAGTGCAAATAGCACTATAAATAGTAGTATCACGGCTTTAGCTTGCAGCTTTAATAAATAATAAGCGTGATTTTTTTGTCTTCGGCTAATCTGCTTCATCACCGTAGATTCGGCCATTTCTCAGCTAAGTGTATAATATGGCGCAGAGTATAAAGATAATGACACGGATGTGCAATTAATTTTAAAGCAAAATTAATCAATATGTTTTAAAATATCCTCTAACTGTTGTAAATTGCGATAATGTATCGTCAATTTGCCATGATCATTACGATGATTATGTTGAATATGAACTGCAGTTTGCAAAATACCCACTAAACGTCGCTCAACAGCAATTAAACTTGGATCTTTGCTTACTTTTTTTACAGCATTATCCGGTGTCCGTGAACCATATGCATCGACAAGCTTCTCAGTTTCTCGCACCGACAAATTGTTTTTTAGAATTTGCTCAGAAACGCTTAATTGTTGCTCATCTGTTAATTTTAATAACACTTTTCCGTGACCAAAGCTAATTTTCTGCTCAATGACTAACTGTTTCACTTTGTCATTTAGCTGGCTTAAACGTAGCAGATTACTGACCATAGCACGAGATTTTCCGATAGCTTCAGCGACTTGCTGATGCGTAAGTTGGTATTGATCAATTAAATCTTGTAATGCCTCAGCTTCTTCAATTGGATTTAGGTTATCTCGCTGAATATTTTCAATAAGCGCTAGGGCCATCGTTTTTTGATCATCAGTATCCTTTAGTATTGCGGGCACTGTCTCTAAACCAGCTTGTTTAGCTGCTCGCCAACGACGTTCACCTGCGATCAATTCATACTGATTGTGACCCATCGGACGCACCACAACCGGCTGTAATATGCCGTGCGTTCGAATCGAGTTTGCAAGCTCTTCAAGAGTTTCAGGATTGATAAACTTTCTTGGCTGATATTTTCCTGGTTGAATATTCGCTAGATTTAGTTGTAATAGCTTATTAGAGTCGCTAGAAATCGCATCCGACGGCTTATCAACCAGGTCGGTGATTTTCATAGATGACTGACTGATAAAATGGTCAAGTCCTCTTTTTAAACGTTTTTTCTGCTGGGTCATACTTAGGGCTCCAAAAATCTACTCATACGGCTATACCATTTCAATGGTTCGCTGGTGGCGTTTGATGATTTCTCCAGCAAGCGCCAAATAAGCTTCAGCTCCAGCCGATTTTCTATCATAGTGCAAGGTAGGCAAGCCATAGCTTGGCGCTTCGGCTAAACGTACATTGCGAGGAATAATTGTATTAAACACTTTGTTACCAAAGTACGCAATCAATTGCTCACTAACTTCCTGGGTTAAGCGAACTCGAGAATCATGCATCGTGCGTAGTAAGCCCTCAATATATAGTTGCGGTTTGATTGATTTTTTTAGTAAATCAATAGTTTCCATCAGACCCGATAAACCTTCTAAAGCATAGTACTCGCACTGCATAGGAATTAATACACTGTCAGCAGCAACCAAGGCATTGATGGTTAACATATTAAGCGAAGGTGGACAATCAATTAATAGATAATCATAATCGTCGCGTATCGGCGCGAGCGCTATAGACAATTGTTGCTCTCGCTTATCGAACTCTAACAAAGACACTTGAGCCACCGACAAATCCGGGTTGGCAGGCAAAATATCGTATCCTGCCTGACAACCACTGATCAACGCCTGGGAAAAAGTAGCATCACCAAGCAGCACATCGCCTATCATATAATCTAAGTCATTTTTTTCACACCCACTACCAGTGGTTGCATTTCCTTGGGGATCAATATCTATAAGCAACACTTTGCGTTTTGCAGCAACCAATGAAGCAGCTAAATTAACACAGGTAGTCGTCTTACCGACCCCACCTTTTTGATTCGCAACAGCAATAACCTTAGCCACTTGAATTAATTATCCTTAGCTTATTCAATAACATTCACAGTCTAAATTGGAATTTTGGATTATACTAACACAATCTGAGCCATCCTCACTACGATGAATTGTAACACGATATCTTCACTTAAACTTAAAACTTTTATTAACAACCGATTTGAACATTATTTTTACAAAAATCTAATGTCTCGTATTGTCACCCATCCAAAATATCTCCATTTTAATTATTTTCAGCTGTTAACGATATTTGACTAAAATATACTTAAGCCTGATCAGTAAACTTCCGCAGATAACTATTTGAGACTCAATTTTACCCACTAGGTAAGCACAATAATGCGTTGAAACCTCATGCTTTGTTTAGGTTTGGTTATATACTTGGAACTAATCTATAAGAATATAATAAAAAGCTTAAAAATTAAGCTCTAGCGAAAAGGGTTGGTTGTTTAGAATGAATCATATATTTAAGCCAGCATTGATCATATTTTTAAATATCCGCTTTTTGATTTATTTTTATCAAGCAGCGATTTTGGTCAAGGAAAGGCACCATTAGTTCAAAATGACTATGCTTATATTGTTCTAAAGTTGTTTGATCATCTTTGGAAATTGTTGCTTTCATTGCATATAAATAAGGACTCAAATGATTGCAGATATTAATAGTTTTTGCCAATGATGCAAAAGCTCTAGTGACAACACCATTAAAATCAATATCTGGCTTGTATGCCTCTACTCTAGAATGAATAATTCTGAGGTTATCTAAATTCAAAGAAGATTTTACTTCAGCTAGAAAATAGGTGCGTTTCTGTGAGCTATCGAGCAAATACCATGTTTGTTTTGGATTCACAATTGCTAAAATTATGCCGGGTATCCCTGCCCCACTCCCCACATCTATAAAACGTGAACCTACTAAATATTGGTTTATAGCTAAACTATCAAAGATATGTTTAATGACCATTTCACGAGGTTCAGTGATTGCAGTTAAATTATAAACTTTATTCCACTTACTAAGTAAAACTAAATAGGCTAACAAACTAGACTGATAGTCTAGTGGGACTCCAATCTTCACTAAACCTGAAGCTAGTAAACTCTGATCAAAATCAAGTGGACTCATACTGATAGGCGCGCTTTTTTAAAAAAACTAATAGTATTGATATTGCTGCTGGAGTCACCCCTGGAATACGTTTTGCTTCGGCAATATTTTGAGGCTTGATACGCTGTAATTTCTCACAAACTTCAGCAGATAAACCTTTGACCTGATTGTAATCTAAACTCTCAGGAAGTATCGTTTGTGCTTGTAGTTTTTGGCGTTCTATCTCTGCTTGCTGACGTTCAATATAGCCCGCATATTTTAATTGTATCTCAACTTGCTCCGCAACTATAAGATCAACTGTATCACAGCCTGCAAATTTTATATCAGCTAATTCTTTATATTTAATTTCGGGTCTAGTCAATAAATCTTCCAAGCGATATTCTCTAGCTAAAGGCTTGGCAAGATAAGGCTCCAATTGTTTTTCTTCACTAGAATTTGGCCTTATCCAGAGGGAATGAATCCGTTGTCGTTCTATATCAATCGCTTGTTGTTTTTCACCAAATGCATGCCATCTTGAATCATCAATTAAACCTAGATCACGACCGATTGGTGTTAATCTCAAATCCGCATTATCTTCTCGTAAAATTAAACGATGTTCGGCACGGCTAGTAAACATACGGTATGGTTCTAACGTTCCTAATTTAGTTAAGTCATCGATTAATACTCCAATATAGGCTTCTTCTCTACCTGGAGACCAGGGTGGGCTATCTTGAGAAAATTTGGCGGCATTAAGCCCAGCAATTAAGCCTTGAGCAGCAGCTTCCTCATAACCTGTAGTTCCATTGATTTGGCCTGCAAAAAATAAACCTTTGATAAACTTTGTCTCTAATGAGGGATATAAATCACGCGGATCAAAATAATCATATTCAATCGCATATCCAGGTCTAGTAATGTGAGCGTTGTGGAAACCTTTCATAGAGCGAATAAATTGTACTTGAACATCAAAAGGTAGACTGGTCGACAAACCATTAGGATATAATTCTTTGGCAACCAAGCCTTCAGGCTCAATAAATATTTGATGTGATGATTTTTCGGAAAAACGAACGACTTTATCTTCAATTGAAGGACAATACCTTGGCCCTATCCCTTCAATAATTCCAGTATACATGGGCGATCGATCTAAACTATTTTCAATGATTTCATGGGTCTTCGTATTGGTATAAGTAATATGGCATGGAACTTGGGTTGGGTGTTGTTCAACTTTACCTAAAAATGAAAATACAGGTAAAGGATTATCACCATACTGAATCTCTAGTTCGCTAAAATCTACACTACTAGCCGCAATACGTGGTGGAGTCCCTGTTTTTAAACGCTCAACATTAAAAGGCAATTCGCGCAGCCTTGCAGCTAATCGATTAGCAGGTGGATCTCCAGCTCGTCCTCCTTCTGCTTGTTGAAAGCCAACATGAATTTTTCCACCCAAAAAAGTTCCTACGGTAAGAACGACTGCCTGAGCATAAAATTTTAAGCCCATTTGGCCAACGACACCCACGACTTGATTATTTTCAACGATTAAATCTTCTATCGCTTGCTGAAAAATATCTAAGTTATTTTGAGTTTCTAAAAAATATCGAATGGCTTGCTTATAGAGTGTTCTATCTGCTTGAGCGCGTGTTGCTCTCACAGCTGGGCCTTTACTTGCATTTAAAATTCGAAAATGTATTCCAGCATTATCGATTGCCTTTGCCATAGCGCCTCCAAGCGCATCTATTTCTTTGACTAAGTGACCTTTCCCTATTCCCCCTATCGCAGGGTTACATGACATTTGACCAAGCGTATCAATATTGTGAGTGAGCAATAAGGTGCGCGCACCCGTTCTTGCCGCTGCTAAAGCTGCCTCAGTACCCGCATGTCCTCCCCCTACCACAATAACATCATATTTTTTTTCTAAAACCATTTTAAACTTCTTTTAAAAAAAGAGACTAGGTATTATGGCAAAATTTTAGTAAATTGTCGATGAATGTTTAGAGATGCATACTATAGTTATCTAAGATACTATTCGTATCGGCTAGTTAAAACAGAGCTTTCGAAAATGATTCGAGAAAAAAATCAAATTTATTAAAAGATAAAGTGTTTCAATTAAAGGTACAAGGCCGATGAACAATCATCAGCCTTGTCTTCGTTACAAATGATTAGGCTTGATATTAAGCGATGTTCGCTTGTAATCTCAAGTAAGGTCCTTGGAAACCCCAATCGCTCATTGAACCTGAAGTGTTGGCAGAACGAGCTATTGATCGATCCATAACATCGATATATTTTACAGTGGTCCAACCAAGCTCAACACCAAGTGATGTTTCTGAAGAAAATTCGTGGGTGTAATTCAACCCTAAACGATAATCTATCTCAGGAACTGTTATGTTTTCACTTGAATTTTTCAGTGTCGCAGATGCAGCTGTACCAACATTTCCAACGTTATTGACGGTTGCTTTATAATCGTAGTTACCGATCAGTAAAGAACCAGCAGCTCTTGCTGTAAAACTAAACCCTTTGGTAATTTCCATTGCAGCATCGATACCAGCGCGAGGACCAATACCATCAAATTCATTTTTAATTTCACCGCTTCCGAGGATTTCGCCGCTAACAGTATAAATTGCACTGTCTTTAGATTCGATATCAGCATAGCGAACACCAGCGAATGGGTGGAAGTGGTAACGATTTTGTAAAACAAATTCTTTACCAATTAATAAATCTATGTCCGTGTAATCATACTCTGTCTTAGCTCGGGCAGCTCCGTCAGCATCGCCAAAGTTTGGAGCATCTAATGGATTCGTACTGTTGTAACCATTTAAAATAGGACCAAAAGTTGCCGCACTAATATCTGCTCGATTTTCTGATTCCTCAGAGGATAAATGAGTGTAACCTAAGTTAAAGTCAGGCCCATTGCCAGGCATTGCATAACCTAAGTCTACATGGTAGCCCCAATCATAACTTGGGTCTATTTGCACAGTCGAATTGTTTTGTATACCGTATACAAAATCACTACCAGTAGGCTGCACATAGAGTGCTTCAATACCCATAATAAATACACCACTTTCTTCTGGTTCTTGGTAATCGATACCACCAGCAAAAGCTGAAGCTGAACTTAACCCTAATAGCATTAATGCTAGATTTAGTTTTTTCATTCCTACGTTCCTTTTTCAATCTTAATTTGTTAATTTTACCGCCAATTTGCGCTCAATAGTTGAGCACATAATCAAAATACTAGTAAAGGATTGAACATCTGTCAAAAATATTATTTTATTTTTTTCAACAAATTTTACTTTGTCTATTAAATGAACAAAAATATGAAGGGAAAAGATTGATATTGATAAAAAAAAGCCAGCTATTGCTGGCTTTTTGTTTTTTGTATAATTTACGAAAAATTAAGCGATGTTCGCTTGAACTCGTAAATAAGGACCTTGGAAACCCCAGTCAGACATGCTGCTTACTGGATTAGTCGCTCGATCCGCATTTTTGTCTAATACATCATAGTATCGAACTGAGGTATAACCAAGTTCAACAGCGAAAGATGTATCAGGAGAAAACTCATGAGTATAGTTGACACCTAAACGATAATCGGTTTCTGGTACAACGATATGCTCGTCAGAGTTTCTTACGTTTTGAGATTGAGCAGTGAAAGCATCACCAGCTGCATTACTAGCGTTACCTGGGTTAGAAACGATTAATTTCCAATCGAAATTACCATAAACTAAAGAACCAGCAGCTCGCGCTACTAAACTGAAGCCGTTAGAAATTTCCATAGCAGCGTCAAGACCAGCACGTGGACCAACACCGTTAACTTCGTTACGGATTTCAGCAGTTCCAACTAATGAACCATTGTAGGTGTATGCAGCGCGATCACGAGATTCGAAATCAGCATAACGAACACCAGCGAATGGGTGGAAGTGGTAACGATTTTGTAATACAAATTCTTTACCTAGTAATAAATCAACATCGATATAATCGTAGTCGGTTTTAGCACGAGCGATAGAACCACTTGGAGAGCTCAAGAAAGCTTGAGGACCACCTAAGATGTTTCCGAAAAGTGAGCCAGAAACACCAGCTTTGCTTTCAGAATCATTGGTATCTAAACGTGTGTAACCTAAACTGATATCTGGGCCATCACCAGGCATTGCATAAGCAACATCAATGTGGTAACCAAATTGGTAGTCTGAGTCAACGCCCAAAGAACGACCTATTGAATTATTATTGCTATCTTGTTGCATTTGAAGTGCGTACAAGAAATCACTACCGTTAGGAGCAACATAAAGTGCTTCTAAACCAATCATAAATACACCAGACTCTTCTGGCTCTTGGTAGTCAATACCACCTGCATAAGCAGCTGTTGAGCTTAAACCCAACAATGCTAGCGCTAAGCTTAACTTTTTCATATTTTAAAGTTCCTTTAGCAATTTGTTTAATCCGCCAACCAAAAGGCACTAAAATAGTGCCGAGGCTCATATTAACAATTGCTTTATATCGCGTCAAACATTTTTATTTGTTTTTTTTATAATTAATTTTGAAATGACTTTAAATTGCTCAAAACAAACTGTAAATATGCTTAATATTTTTTCACTTAAGCGGTTTTTTATACTTGATCGGATAAAAAACTGTTATGCTGTAGGATATCTTCGAATGAATTTAACAAAGCTTATGTTTAGTAGCTATTTTAATGTGATCATAGAAAAGCTGGTCAACCAGTATATAAAATGTGACCCCGATTATCAATTTTACCTCAAGCCATTGATTGGAAAAACAATTTGTATCAAAACAAGCCAGCCTTCAATAATTTTAAACTTGCAGTTTAATTTTGATGAAATTAAACTGCTTGATAGCCATTATTCCTCCCCAGATTGCACATTAAGCGCTCAATCTTTCAAGCTTATCCAATTAGCGTTGAATCAAAGTGCTTCTTACCAACAGCTTGAAATCAGTGGTGATACCGAGGTTGCACAATCATTTGCAACTCTGTGTCATAACGTTAGAATCGATTGGGAAACACTTTTAGCAAAAGTTTTTGGTGACACTATCGCTTACACGTTGGGTAATAAAGCTCGTCAAGTAAAATCTCGCAGCAAAGAATTTTCTTCAACCTTGATGACGAACTTTCAAGAATTCGTTCAACATGAAATCAGAGCTTTTCCAGCATCTCAAGAAATCGGCAATTTTATGGACAAAGTTGACACATTAAGGCATGATACCGATCGGCTTATCGCAAGAATGAAGAAACTGAAAGATCAATTGCAAGGTTAACTGAAATGATGCGCTTATTACGGCGATTAATACATATTAATTACGTGCTAGTAAAGCATGGCTTAGATCAATTAGTGCCTGCAGCTGGATGGTTTTCAATCATTCGGTTGATGGCTTATTTGAACCCATGGAATTGGTTTCGATGCACATCTAAAACTCGAGGCATGAGAATTCGTGACGCTTTAGAAGAGCTTGGGCCTATTTTTGTCAAGTTTGGTCAAATGCTTTCAACCAGACCTGACTTAATTCCTACAGATATTATTTTTGAGTTAAAATTACTTCAAGATAAAGTCAAGCCTTTTAACAATGTTGAAAAGGTTATGAGTAACATTTATGGCAGCAATTTTAAACAATTATTTGCAACGTTTGAAATGGAACCTTTAGCCGCAGCTTCCGTGGCTCAAGTACATGCGGCGACCCTACATAACGGTAACGCAGTGGTGGTGAAAATATTACGTCCGCAAGTGGATAAAAAAATAAAGCGTGATATTCAATTATTGATCAAAATAGCAACATATGTTGAACGCTATTGGACAACCACTAGACGCTTTAAGCCAAAAGAGTTGGTTCATGAATTTGAACGTTCATTAATGTATGAATTAGATTTAATGCGGGAAGCTGGAAATGCTTCACAACTAAGTCGTAATTTTAAAAACTCTCGATTACTATATGTTCCTGAAGTTCATTGGCAACTATGCCGAGACAAGGCAATCGTATTAGAGCAAATTCATGGAATTCCGATTGTTGATATTGAGGCCTTGCAACAACAAAAATTCAACATGAAAAAGTTAGCAGAGCGGGGAGTAGAAATATTCTTTACACAAGTTTTTCGTGATTGTTTTTTTCATGCAGATATGCACCCCGGAAACATATTTGTTAACCCTGATTATCCTGATGACCCTCAATACATCGCCGTCGATTTTGGAATCGTCGGAACTTTAAACCCGAGAGACCAGCGGTATTTGGCAGAAAACATGTTAGCTTTTTTCAAGCGTGATTATCGTAAAGTTGCTGAGCTTCACATTCGGTCTCGTTGGGTGCATCCTAGCACAAGAGTTGATGAATTCGAATCAGCAATTCGTACTGTTTGTGAACCTATTTTTGAGCGACCATTAAAAGATATTTCTTGCGGCCAATTATTATTACGCTTAATTCAAACGGGCAAACAATTTCAAATGGAAATTCAACCGCAATTACTATTACTACAGAAAACATTGTTGCATATAGAGGGCCTTGGACGATTAATCTATCCTGATCTCGATTTATGGTCTACAGCTAGACCTTTCTTAGAAAAATGGCTTAGAAAACGAATCGGTTATCAATCCTTAGGTAAAAACCTATTTAAAAGTATCCCATATATTCTCGAAAAAGCTCCAGAGATCCCCGAGCTTTTGTATCAAACATTAAGCTATTTTAAGCAACAAGAAATACGTCAATTCATTTCCACTGAGGAAATCTATCAGAAAAAAGCCACCTCACGAAAAATGCGCAGATCTGGCTTTACTCTGGGTTTTTCACTGGCTTTAATATTTAGCGGCATTATTCATGCGATGACCACAAATAAGTTTGGAGCATCGGGTTTCGATTCGGCATCCACAAGTATGCTACTTTTGATAACAGGTTCTGTTGTTTTAATTTTATATTATTTATTTCAAGATAGGAGGGGATAGTTATGGGATTTGGGGGAATTAGTCCGGGCTCATTAATCGTTATTCTTTTAATTCTAGTGATGTTATTTGGAACCAAGCGATTACGTAACATTGGCAAGGATTTAGGGGAGGGGATTAGAAGCTTTCGAGATGGAATGAACGACGCTAAATCATCTGACAAAGACAAAAAACAATAATGTTCGATATCAGTATTTGGGAGTTGCTCGTTGTAGGGATGGTTGCTCTGGTAGTTATCGGGCCCAAGCAACTAACCCAAGTTGCATTTAAACTAGGCCAATGGTCTGGTTATTTAAAGAATGCTTGGTATGCACTATCAGCTGAGTTACGTCAACAAATGCAAGCTGACATTGAAGATAAAAAAGAGTAGGCGTGCAAATGCAAAAAACTACACGGTTGATTGAACATTTAATTGAATTGCGTAAACGCATGTTGAGTTATTGCTGGATCTTTTTAATCATTTTTAGCATCGCTTTTTATTTTTCTGACCCCATATTTTTAACGCTGGCAAAACCATTGTTAAACATTTTACCTCAGCAACAGAATCTGATAGCCACCTCTGTTACAGGCACCTTAGTTGCTCCATTAAAATTAAGCTTTTTTTTAACATTATTTCTCACTATGCCACTGTTGTTATTACAGTTTTGGGCTTTTATTGCGCCCGGTCTTTATCGACGCGAGCGAATACAAGTATGGCCACTACTCATGATGAGCAGCACATTATTTTATAGTGGAATAGTCTTTTGTTATTATGCAGTCTTACCCCTCATGTTTAGTTTCTTCGTTAAAATTGCGCCTAGCTATATTACTGTTATGCCCGATATAGACAGTTATGTGGCTTTTTGCCTTAAGCTATTTTTGGCATTTGGAATATGTTTTCAAATGCCCGTAGTCACTTTAATACTGACCATGACTGGCACTTTAAGCATTTCTAAAATTAAAGAAAAACGGCCCTATGTTTTAGTCATTGCATTTACCTTAGGAATGATTTTAACACCGCCGGATGTATTATCGCAGATATTATTAGCAGTACCACTTTATTTATTATTTGAGCTTGGTATCGTTTTGGCGAAGCTGCGTCTCTATTTTATTAATCAAAAGCAGCCTAGCATCCAGAATTAAATCTGCCATGCGTGACTTCATTCCAATATCTGGCTTTAGCAGCATAGAATAAATTTCATCTGAAGCATGCAGGGAATGCTCACAAAAGGTGAAGATTCCTAAAAAGTCAGGTCAACCTAAGCTTCCACTTCATCAGCTAAAAATACCCAGGTATTTAAAATTGAATCAGGCACCAATGATACACTGCTAATACCTTGCTGCATTAACCATTTTGCAAAGTCCGGATAATCAGAAGGGCCTTGGCCACAGATACCCACATATTTATTTTGCGCACGGCAAGCCTCAATTGCATTTTTCAAAAGCACTTTAACTGCAGAATTTCGCTCATCAAAAATATGTGCAACTAAACTAGAGTCTCTGTCTAAACCCAAAGTCAGTTGAGTCAAATCATTTGAGCCGATTGAAAAGCCATCGAAATAATTTAAAAATTTATCAGCTAATAGTGCATTTGCAGGAATTTCACACATCATCAATATTTTTAAACCATGCTCCCCTCTGACTAAGCCAAAATCTTGCATTGTTTGAATAACCATTTGCGCTTCATCAAGCGTACGTACAAATGGGACCATTACTTGGATATTTGTTAATCCCATTTGTTCACGAATGAATTTTATTGCTTGGCATTCCAACTCAAAACATGGTTTAAAATAAGAATCGATATAGCGTGAAGCACCACGAAAACCAATCATAGGGTTTTCTTCATTTGGTTCATATAAATGACCGCCAATTAAATTGGCATACTCATTTGATTTAAAGTCGGACAAGCGCACAATCACTTGCTTAGGATTAAAAGCTGCACCAATAGTAGCAACGCCCTCAATCAAGCGCTGAATATAATAATCTTTAGGACTAACGTATGCTTGAGTTTTTTCTTTAATTTGCTGCTGAAGTGCTCTATCAAGTGAATCAAAATTCAATATTGCCGCCGGATGAATACCGATGGTATTTGAAATGATAAATTCTAAACGAGCCAAACCCACGCCGTGATTGGGTAATGCTTGATAACTAAAAGCTTTATCTGGATTACCTAAATTCATACAAATATCAAATGGTAATTGTGGCATTTTATCTACAGTTATTTGCTCTTGGCTAAATTTTAATTTGCCGTCGTAAATATAGCCTGTGTCACCTTCAGCACATGATACTGTTACTTCTTGGCGCTCATTTAAAACACGCGTTGCTTTATCACAGCCTACTACAGCAGGTATCCCTAACTCTCTAGCAATAATAGCTGCATGACAGGTTCTTCCACCACGATTTGTCACTATCGCTGCTGCTTTTTTCATAATGGGTTCCCAATCCGGATCCGTCATATCAGTGACCAATACATCATCTTGCTGCATTAGATGCATTTGATCAGGAGAACTGATCAGTCGCACATGCCCTTGACCAATTTTATTACCGATACTGCGCCCAGTAATGATAACGGATCCTTGCTCGCGCAACTGAAATTGATGAATGACCTGCGAAGATTTGCGACTTTGGACAGTCTCAGGGCGGGCCTGTAAAATGTAAATATGACCATCTATACCATCCTTACCCCATTCAACATCCATAGGTCGACCATAGTGCCGCTCAATTTTAACAACCAGTTGAGCAAGCTCAACAATATCATCATCATTTAAAGAAAATTGCGATCGCTCAGCTGCATCCACAGCCACCGTTTCCACTAATTTATCTTTTGTTTCGGAAAATATTATTTTCTCTGCTTTATCACCCACCACACGTCGCAGTATTGCTGGTTTTGATTGACTCAAATTAGGCTTATAAACATAAAATTCATCGGGGTTAACCGCACCGGAAACGACTGCCTCACCTAAACCGTAGGAAGAAGTAATAAAAACAACTTGGTCAAATCCTGACTCGGTATCGATTGAAAAAGCAACCCCACTTGATCCAACATCACTACGCACCATTCGCTGTATACCGGCAGAGATAGCAATATCTTGATGAGCGAATCCTTGATGAACCCGATATGAGATTGCTCTATCATTGTACAAAGACGCAAAAACTTTTTTAACCGCAAGTAGCACATTGTCTACACCGTGAACATTTAAATAAGTTTCTTGTTGGCCAGCAAAAGAAGCTTCTGGCAAATCCTCTGAAGTTGCTGATGAACGCACAGCAACACTAAATTGCTCGTTTGGGTTCATCTTAGAATATGCTTCTTTTATAACCTGAGCGCAATGCTCAGGCAGCTCAGCTTGTAAAATTCGGCGTCTAATCTCAGCCCCTACACTAGCGAGCTGTTGAACGTCATTACTGTCTAATTCTGCAAGTAAATCATCGATTTGCTTAGCCAGCTGATTCACTTCTAAAAACTCGTGATAAGCTTCTGCAGTAGTTGCAAACCCCGATGGAACACGGACTCCAGCGTCTTTAAGGTGCTTAATTAACTCACCAATAGAGGCATTTTTACCGCCCACTTGGAGAAGATCGCGCATCGATAATTGCTCAAAAGGAAGAATAGCTGGCATAATGGACACTCAGTATAAGATTTGTGGTTATATTAAGCTATATATGCATTGATGAAAAGCCGACGACCCCAAATAAAGAGTTTAATTCAACGCTAAGTTGAGCACGAGATTATGCATCTTTAAAAAATATTTTTTTATAAGTTGAATTTTAATGCTTATCTATTAAAATACAACCACAACATTCATTTTGACCGAAAATCGCGTCAAATATGTCAGATCCCAATAAAGGAGATAAAACCAATGTTGCTGGATAAACAATATTGTCACACTTCAGATAGTGATTTTGCTACGATAATTGAACTTTTACCGTACTCTCCGGAAAAGCTGATTCTTAATGAACTGGACTTAAAAAAGCTTATCAACTTGACACTATTTTTTTACGGTGAGATGAATTGTATGATAAAAATAGTATTAGATGAGGAGTTTCATAAGCTTGATGCCCAAGTGGGCGAAAATTTATGTCAAGTACGGGCCGTTAACTTGCTTTTTATTTTAAAACATACAAAGGAACTTTCTATTGATAAAGAAACCCTTATGCTAAATTTTGAAAAAATATCTACGCTAATTAATCAATTAAAACAAGTCACTCAAAGTTCAATATCCGTAAAGAATAATTTACGCACAAAAGCTGGTGATTTTCTGGACAAAGAAGGCTTACTCATTGAATTACCAAAGATATATATTCTTTTGTTTAAAATGCATATTTTGCACAAATATTGTGTGCTAGATACAAATAATATACCGATTACGATCAATACTCAGAAAATAAGCGAAACTGCAGGAATCGTCAATAGCGCAGCTAAGCGATTAATTCATAACTTTCAAAAAAGCATCGCAAAACATTCTACTGAATTTACTATTGATTGTTTTAGCTTTTCCTCTCAATTAAAGAATGATGCTCTTCGTTTAAAAAAACTGTGTCGCTATGCGGATGAAAAACGATGGGTTTTTCCCTGCTTTATCGGGGCTAAAGCCTTAATGAGCTATCTAGCGAAATTTAATTTTCCTATATGTGTTGTCATCAAACACTTAATTAAAGAGTCGATTTTTGAGAGTAAAATATTATTTGAAGTCGATGCTAACAAAACCTATCAAATCACTCACTCACCAGAAACTCATCTTGATTCATCGGCAATGATTATTGAAGGAATATCATCTAATTTAAGCAACCCGGAAAATACAAAAAAAATAATCATTCAAAAAGGTATAGAAGAAATACTTTATTTAAATATGGCAGCACATCCACAATATACTGGTAAAGTTCTTAAAAACTTCAGCATCAATCCTTATATGGATATAGAAGATTCTGACGATCTTCATGATGAGCTCTCAGAGTATCAATATCGCGCTAACATATTGGGCTGCTCACTAGAGAATCCTTCTTTATTTTTTATCAAGCATATATTCGTTTCTAAATTAGATAAAATATTTAAAGAAGCCTCAAAATTAGGGTTTTCCGACATTGCTTTGAAAAATAATTACCATGTTTATAGTAGTTAAGGTTTGATGTGCTTTTATGAATATTGATAATAGTAAATTACTCATAGCATTATTAGATGCGCTGCCACTATGCATCTACTGGAAAAACTCCAAAAGCACTTTAATCGGATGTAATTTGATCCAAGCCAAATTACTCGGTTACTCTGACCCTAGAGATGCGGTTGGTAAGACAGATTATGATTTTTATACGAAAGATAAAGCTGATTCTATTATCAAAAATGATAAGAAAGTTTTCGCAACGGGAATAACTTTAGAAGCAAGAGAAAAAGTTCAATCTGGAAACAATGAACTTATGATGCTCTCCATGAAAAAATTAGTTCATTTAAATAATGGTGAAAAGATATTAGTCGGTATATCATTCGACATTACCAAAGAATATATGCTTGAATGCAAAATAAAAAGTAGCCAGGAAGAGATTGTTAAAAAGAATGAAGAACTAAAATATGCTCTTGAAAAAGCAAGTCTTGCAGTAAAAACCCACACTACCATCTTTGAAAATATGAAACATAATTTAATTACTGCCACTTCTGATATTAAACTGGCTTTAGAGTACATATTAGATAATAAAATGAGCATGGAAGAAGCTAAAGAATTTATTATCGATGCAAAATCGGGAGCAGATAGTTTACACAATCACATCAAAGATATTCTTGATCTTGTGCTATCAAAAGAAGGCATTCCTCCGGTTATTTCGGCACCTGTCAATTTAATTGACATTGCTAATCGTGTTAAAAATATGTTCATGGCCGGTATAGCTGTGAAAAAAATAAATTTTCATTTTGATGTATCAAGCGTTCCTAAGCTAGTTCGTTGCGATAATTATCGCATTGAAAGAATTATGATTTCTTTGTTAGGCAATGCGGTCAAATTTAGTAAAAATGGCGGAAACATCTGGTTCTCTATAAAATTAATCAATGAGAGTAAAGATGATTATGTGATTGCTATTACAGTTAAAGATACCGGGGCAGGCATGAATAAAGACGAAGTACTACAGATATATGAACCTTTTTACAGAGGAACTCCCGCTTATCAAACCAGAATAAAAAACACAGGTAACGGTGTAGGCTTAGCGATTGTTAAACAATATGTAAAGCAAATTGAAGGGCAAATCGACTGTCAAAGTAACTTGGGCAAAGGCACAACATTTATTGTTGGTTTTAAAGCTCAAAAATCAATATTACCCAAAGAAATCATTGCAGAAGCTATGAATTGATTTTTGAGTCTGTAAAAAGTTATGTGTAACATCGCTAGCCTCCCACTGATCAGGCAATGACCTGATCAAACTCTATCATAAACCGATTCATAGCTGGTTTCCAGTTATAGATAGGCATGGTCCACTTTTTTGAAATATTCTGTATAGCCAGATAAATCAATTTGAAG
>Ga0100380_10000495_pt1 | contig 44062 bp, 33 predicted proteins | sample CryGeymeta201504_FD_80417 | JGI IMG/M metagenome (GOLD analysis project Ga0100380, IMG submission 80417) | Groundwater microbial communities from Crystal Geyser aquifers in Utah, USA - Crystal Geyser metaG 2015-04 | ecosystem: Environmental > Aquatic > Deep subsurface > Groundwater | place... | reverse complement strand
TTTCTATCCGTGAGGTCAAAGCCAAGTTCACAGACAATTATACGCCTAGCTACCTCAACGATGACTATACATGGAGCTATGGTCGCTCAGGAGTTGTACCAACACTTGGTTTCCGCCTAGGGTTTGTACTCGATTAAGCGCTGGGTGGCGGATGGTAATCAGCCATCCATAGCCGAATAAAAGCCTGTATATTTGTGCCTTTCTATGAAGAACTTTTTTCGGATGCTTCGTTATGCCCGCCCTTACAGGAAGCTGGCCTATTTGAACATACTTTTTAACTTTCTTTCAATCGTTTTCGGGATGGTATCCTTTACCATGCTGATGCCTTTTTTAAATTACCTCTTTGGCAAGGATGGAGACGTAGAAAAAGAAGGCGCTACAGGAATCACCAAGCTGAATAATGACTTTATCCTGTTTCTTAAAGACCTGAGTGGAGACGATGTGGGCACAGGCCTCTTGCTTGTTTGTGTGGCTGTAGTTGTGTTTACTATTCTTAAAAACATCTTCCGTTACCTCGCTCTTTATGTGCTCATTCCATATAGAAATAATACTATTCGTGATTTGCGAAACGCGGTGTACAAAAAGGTAATGCGCCTTCAGCTCAGCTATTTTTCGGATGAGAAAAAAGGAGATATCATTTCTCGGATGAGCAATGACATGACCGAAGTTGAATTCGCTATCATGACAAGTCTCGAAGCCATATTTAAGGCGCCATTTTCTATCATGGTTACCCTAACTATTCTCTTGGTGATGAGTTGGAAGCTGACAATCATCATATTAATACTACTTCCACTAAACGGCATCCTTGTTTCTCGAATTGGTAAGCGTTTGAAGCGCCATGCCAGTCGCGCTCAGGGGCGTCTTGGTATGCTCATGTCGCTGTTTGAAGAAAGCCTGGGTGGTATTCGAATCATTAAGGGGTTTGGAAAAGAAGCCTATTTCTTTCGCAAATTCAGCACAGAAAACAGACATTTGAATCAGATAAATGTCTTGGTAAATCGCTCGCGTGACATCAGTTCTCCACTATCTGAGACCTTGGGATTTATCACATTGAGCATTGTACTGTATATCGGAGGACGGATGGTCCAAACGGAAACAGGAATCATGGATCCATCCGCATTTATCTTATTTATCGTATTGTTTGCCCAAGTGATTGACCCAGCAAAATCATTCTCAACAGCATTCTATAATGTAAAAAAAGGTTCAGCTTCAGCCGACCGGATTGAAGAGATTTTGCAGATTCCAGAAACGCTGAAAGAGGCGGAGAACCCAATTTCACTAACTGAGATTCAAGTAGGGGTTGAATATAAAAATGTAGGATTTAGCTATACCTCGGATAAAAAGACACTGAACGACATAAGCTTCAAAATTCCAAAAGGCAAAACCGTGGCTTTGGTTGGTCCTTCGGGAAGCGGAAAGTCTACCCTAGCTGATCTTCTCGCCCGTTTTTATGATGTGAGTGAGGGCCACGTGCTATTCGATAATAAAGACATTCGCGACCTCAAGGTAAAAGACTTACGCGGATTGATGGGCCTTGTAACCCAAGAATCTATTCTATTCAACGATTCGGTATACAATAATATCACCTTTGGAAACCATGAAGTATCCTTTGAACAGGTGGTAGAAGCAGCCAAAGCAGCCAATGCCCATGAGTTTATTGAGCAGATGGACAAAGGCTATTATACCAATATTGGTGACCGTGGAGGAAAACTAAGTGGCGGCCAAAGACAACGCATTGCCATTGCAAGAGCCATCTTAAAAAACCCGCAAATATTAATCTTGGACGAGGCCACCTCAGCACTGGACACCACAAGTGAGCGACTGGTGCAGGAAGCCTTAAACACGCTGATGAAGAACCGTACTTCTTTGGTGATTGCGCATCGATTAAGCACGATTCAGAATGCAGACTTGATTATCGTTTTGGAAAATGGCCGTGTTATCGAAAGAGGAACACACCAAGAACTGCTAGAAGCGAAAGGGCTTTACCGGAGCCTTTTAGAGATGCAGCAAATGGCCTAAGGCTTCCAATAAACCTCTAGCACAGCCGAAGTGGTTAAATCGGATTTCATACGCACCTCTTGTGTTTCTGAACCATCCATAATTTGAATGGCATAGGTATTCGGTCTAATTTTTCCTTCATTGATTGCATGCACAACCAGGGTGTTTTTACCTGCCTGGAGTTTCAGTGAAATACAATAAGGTGTTTTGTCGAGCCCTATGGCAACTTGCACGAGGGAATCATTCCACATCACCTGAACGGAGTCGCCGTCTACCGTTTGGTCGTCTAAAAAGCAGAATTGAACCTCTTGGCTTTTCACCTCTAATAGCTCCGGCTCTTTCAATGTTCTGCTGAGGTATGGATTGCTAGGAGGAATTTCAATTGGCGGTTTGGTGATGGAGACGGTTTTTGATTTTTTGTTTCTACCAAGGCGTTTGAAATTGTACTTTAAGCTGAGTCGCAGGTGGGAGCCAGTAGCTGTGATGCGCTCACCATATCGGTTGTCGACACCAATATAGACATGATCGATGATATTGCGCCAGCCATGATAATACGCCACTTCAAAAGACAGTTTCCCTTCCTTGCCCATATAGGCCATTTCAATTCCTCCACCTAATGTGGGGTAAAGTTCTGGGCTTTTTTTGATATCTACGACCTTATTGCTTTTGGGAATGGAATAGGAATAGTTGAGATGCCCGCCGTAATTGAATTTAAGGGTCCAGAAACTACCAAGCCATTTATAACGGCTGAAATACATTGGAACACTGAGATTGCGGTAGCTAATGAGTGAGGACACACTTCGTTCGCTATTCAGTTTATACCCCCGGGCACCCACCTCTAGACCTATATTAAAGCTGTGTTTTTCATTTAGATAGCTTTCGAGCAAAACACCCCAGGTGAACTTACGCGCAAAGTTTTGAAAAAAGGAAAGCTCTGGATTAGGGAATCCATCGAGCACAGAATAGAGGGGATAGATGGTATTTTTACCCGTCTTATTATCGGGTGAAGTAAACTGGGTGGATCCATCAATGAATCGCGTTCCAAAGGTTACCGTTGGGCTCATTGTAAAGTACACATTATACTTTCTTTGCCCCCAGCATTGGAGTCCTAAAAGGAGAAACATAAACACAATTGGCCCGCGCATAAAAGAGTAACGGGAAGATAGTAGGAATAGTTGGATTGCTAAACCTATATCGATCCTTCGTTTTTCATCTTTTCTGCATTTTCTGCCAATTGAAGCTGGTCGATGATATCTTGAATATCACCATTCATAACGGCATCAAGGTTATAGGCAGTCAGTCCGATACGGTGATCAGTAATCCGGCTTTGTGGGAAGTTATAAGTCCGAATTTTCGCTGAACGGTCGCCACTAGAAACCATGGTTTTTCTCTTGCTCGCAATGGCGCTCAAGTGCTTTTCCAATTCACGCTCGTATAACTTGGTCCGTAACATGGTCATGGCCCGCTCTCTGTTACCAAGCTGTGAGCGTTCAACCTGACATACTACTACAATGCCTGAAGGTTTGTGAGTAAGCTGTACTTTGGTTTCTACCTTGTTTACATTTTGTCCACCAGCACCACCTGAGCGGGAAGTTTGTAGTTCAATATCTGCTGGGTTAATCTCCACGTCAACCTCTTCGGCTTCTGGCAATACAGCAACGGTAGCAGCGGAGGTATGCACGCGGCCTTGCGTTTCTGTAGCCGGCACACGTTGAACACGGTGTACACCAGATTCAAACTTAAGGATGCCATAAGGGCCATCTCCATTTACTTCGAAAATTACTTCTTTATACCCTCCAGCTGTGCCTTCTGTTACATCAACGACTTCGGTTTTCCAGCCTTTTTCATCGCAGTAGCGGGTATACATGCGGTATAAATCACCGGCAAAAATACTCGCCTCGTCGCCACCAGTACCGGCACGGATTTCCATCACACAGTTTTTATCGTCTTCCGGGTCTTTTGGAATCAACATGATGCGGACTTCCTCCTCCAGAACGGTCTTTTCTTTTTCAAGTGCTTCAAGTTCTTCCTGAGCCATTTCCCGCATTTCGGGATCTTTTTCGGTTTTCAGAATATCCCGTGCATTGTCAAGATTCTCAATCAAGTTTTTGTAGAGTTTATATTTATCTACCACAGGAGTAAGGTCACGGTACTCTTTATTGAGTTTCGCAAAACGTTTCATGTCAGCCACCGCTCCAGGATCTCCAAGAGCAATGCCTACATCTTCCCAACGCTGCCGAATGGCTTCCAGTTTGTCCAACATAAGGTGCAAAGATAAAGATTAAGCGTAAGGTTTAGGATGAGGTTAAGGACGAGCTTGAGAAGTTTTTTATCTTGCAGTATGGATTTGAAAATTGAGCAAGAAGACAATGGCAACAAAGGCCGTTTTTATATTCGGGCAGAAGGCAAGCAGCTTGCAGAAATGACCTATGTCTATGCGGGTCCTGAAAAAATAATCATTGATCATACAGAGGTAGGCGAGGAATTAAAGGGGAAAGGTGCAGGAAAGCAGCTGGTTGATGCAAGCGCAAATTTTGCTCGCGAAAAAGGAATTAAGATTTTACCTCTTTGTCCTTTTGCGAAGGCCACGATGATGAAAAATCGCGAGACCTATGCCGATGTTTTGGCTTAGTTAGCGGCTTACCATTACGTTACAGCCGCGCATATCGCTAAAGTCAAGACGACCTAGAACTTCGAAACTTCCGTCTTCATACACGATGCCTAAGTCTTCGGTTTCTATAAAACTACAGCTGAATACATTGGCCAAATCGATCACGCAAAGTCGTCCGCGTTTCCCGATTAAATTATTGGATAGAGGGTCTCCTTGATCTCTAACAAATACACGCATCCAAGGCGGGCATTCAAATCGACCATCGCCTTTTGAGTAGGCTTGTGATAGGAGCTCGGTCATGCCATATTCTGAATGAATCTTCTTTACCCCGAAGGATTGGCAGAGAATTTCGTGCAATTCACTGCGGATCATTTCCTTCTTTCTACCCTTCATGCCACCGGTTTCCATCACAACCAAATCTGATTCAGGCAGTTGGTGGTTTTTAGCAAAATCGAGCAATGCAAATGAAACCCCAAGCAATAAGGTCTTTTTCCCTTCTGCAATTTTTTGCGAGAGCATAAGGTGGAGCGTTTTGTGTTGATTGAGAAAAAAGCCGCTGTCTGGGTCTGCACTTTCATCGACCAAGTCTTGAGCCATGGCGATTAGAGAACTTCCTTCTCGTTCCATATATCCAGGAAGAAGGCAGAGGATGCACCAATCACGAGGGTTTCCATAAAACTGGTCAAAAGCTTTGCGGTAGCTCAATTGATAGAGGCGATTATCAACAACCCGATGTCTGCTCGCGCCCTTTCCCGTGGTGGAGCTGCTATAATAACTGAGTTCTTCCGTTTCTCCTTCAACAATAATCGGGTGGGTTTTAAAAAGAGAAATGGGTAAAAAGGGAATCCATTCAGGCAAGACTTTCCCAAATGCAGAGAAGCCAATTAACCGTTGAAATAACTGAAATGGAAGCACTTTTTCTGACTGGTAAGAAAATACCTCCATCGCCATTTCGTTGAAATTGGTGTAATTTGTGTTTTCTATGATGGCAATGGCTGCTTCCCGATTCATTTTCCGTACTTCAAAATTAAGTGTTCTACTTGGATTGCTCCTAGTTGCTGGCTGTACTAAAGAAGAAACAGGCAGTGAAATTCCTTCGATCGACTATGCTGGGTATGAAAAATTCCAAAATGGAACAGGCAAAGATTCCCTGTTAGTAATTCGTTTTAAATTTGAAGACGGGAATGGAGACATTGGCTATACTGAGGCCGATACATTAGCTCCTTTTCAGATTGGCGACCCTTTCTTCTATAATCTTCATACCGATTTCTATGGATTGACAAATGGCATGAAGGTGTATTATGTGGATGTATTCTCGAACGATACCATCAGCTATAACCAGCGCCTACAAAGCCTGACGCCGGAGGGAAAATACAAGGGCATTAGCGGAACGATGGAGCTTAGAGTCGACTTTTCAATACTCTTACTCAACGGCTATAGCCCAGACCGTATACAGCTCGAATTGTGGCTAAACGACCGAGCGCTGAATGAAAGCAACCGGATTCTCACTCCTGAAATAGAGCTTGATATATAAAAAGAAATGGCCGGAACTAGCCGGCCAGAAAGATTCTATCGATTCAGTGTGAATCAATAGTCGTCGTCGTCGTCATCGAATTCATCGAAGTCGTCAAGTTGGAAATTAAGCTCATCGTCCGACGGTAAAGCATCGAAGTCATCGTCGTCATCTTCATCTGGATTTAGCGACTGCTTTTTGTACTTCTCATTCTTTTTTTCGTCTGAAGCTTTAGGCTTCGGAGAAGAGGGTTTTTTCTTTCCGGCAATCCTGTCGGTCCCTGTTTTTTTCATTTTGAATTTATGTAGTTAATTAAAGAAATTTCCGGCTAATGATATTCAATCACTAGGTGTAAATTTCATAAAGCTAATTTACGGGAATTCATGATTAATTTTACAAGGCTTTTTTTTGAATAGTAGTGTAAATTTTTTGGGAAATCTGCCTGAATTCCTGTTTTTGGGTGATTTAGACGAAATAGGCCGACTGAATTTCGTCGAATGTTGCACAATGTGCGTCTACAATGTCGGCGATTTGTGGAGAATAACCCCCACCCATGGCTGCGACCAAAGGGATGTTTTTTTCAGCAAAATACTGAGCAACTATTTTGTCACGCACGCGGCATTCGGGTTTAGTCAATGCCAGTTTCCCGAGTTTATCACCCTCAAGTATATCCACTCCAGAAACGTAGAACACCAATTCTGGCTTGGCCCTTTCAAGTAACTGTGGTAGTGCGTCTTCTAAAAGCTGCAAATAGTCTTCTCCCTTGGTTCCTGTTTGTAGCGGAATATCCCAATCCGAGTTTTCTTTATGATGTGGGTAATTGTCTATTCCATGCATGCTGAAGGTAAATACTCGTTCATCCTGTTTAAAAATCGAGGCGGTGCCATTTCCTTGGTGCACATCTAAATCTACGACTAGAATTTTTTTTACTTTTTTATGATGAAATAGATAATGTGCTGCGACGGCAAAATCATTGAAGATGCAAAACCCCTCACCACTGTTCTCGTACGCATGGTGTGTTCCTTCGGCTACATTCATAGAGGCCCCATCAGTCAGTGCTGCAAGAGCACATTCAATAGTTCCTTGTGTGATGATACGCTCTCGATCGGCAAGTTTTTGGGAAAGAGGAAAGCCAATTTTTCGCATGGCCCTAGCTTCTAATTGCAGGGATAGCACCTCATGGACATATTTCTTTCCATGACATAGTAAGAGTGTTTCTTCACTCACCAGCGCAGGAACAAAAAACTGGTCGTTGCGCACGAGTCCTTGGTGGAGCAGCTGTTCTGGAATCAGCTCATATTTCTCCATTGGAAAACGATGGCCATCGGGAAGTGGGTGGCAATACAATTCAGACCAGGCAATTCGCATCTTTCTTGGACGGGTTTTTGTTCTTAACTTCGCAATTAATGAAAAAGTTCACTGCAATTATACTGCTCCTGCTGTATTCGACTGCCAACTTTGGCTTATCGATGCGCCTGGACTATTGCGGCGAACGGCTGAGTGATATTTCCTTTTACTCAGGAGAAAAACAGCTTTCTGAATGCTGTTTGATTTTGGACCTCGACGAAGACTGCTGTAATTCTGCGCAGATTTTCCTTCAAGAGAATTCCGACAAGATTCAAAAAACAAGCAACCAAGGCAGCTCGCATGCAGTTATTGACGGGCATGAATTGACTTGGAGTAACACATTTCCTTCCAAGCAGTCATTAGCTAAAGCGTGGAAAATTCAGCCTGATTCTCCCCCAGGCAAAGTGAGGCTACATGCGCTTCATGCGTGTTTTTTGATTTGATTTCCTTTTCTTGATTCTTCCCACCACGTGGGCAAGCCTCTCTTATTTTCCTAATTTTAGTATACAAACATGAAACAAGAAATCATTGTTCGTGGAATGACGTGCGGCCATTGTGTGGCGAGCGTTTCTTTCGTACTCGAACAAAATAAAGACATCAATACATACAGCGTGAACCTCGAAACTGGCCGCGTTGAATTGAATAGCGATGAAGAAATTGATTTGGCTGAAGTGCAAGAAAGCTTGACACGAGTAGGCCGTTACACCATTGAATTATTGCCCCATGAAAACGACTAAACTAATTATTCTCAGCATACTTATATTTTCTGCCAATATGCTACTAGCAAAAGGCGAGTCAGACACGCTAGCTTTCAAAGTCTACGGCAACTGCGAAATGTGCAAAGAGCGCATCGAAGAGGCATTGGACCTGCGCGGTATTACGAGCGCCAACTGGAATGTGGAAAGCAAAATGATTGCCGTGGTTTACGACAAATCAAAAATCACGGAAGAAAAAATCCATACCCTCATTGCCGCTTCAGGCTACGATACCGACAAGAAAAAAGCGGCAGACACGGATTACAAAGACTTACCAGGCTGCTGCCAATATGAGCGACCAAAGGAGGTGAAACCATGAGAATGCTAAGCCTGTTTGTGCTGATATTAGTGGGGTTACCGCTATTTGCACAGGATAAAATTAGCGGACAAGTTTTAGGCGAAGAAGGAGGAAAAGAAGTGGTGCTTCCATATGCCTCGGTGCTCTGGCTAAACACAACGCGTGGAACCGTGGCGAACGATAAAGGCCTCTTCAGCATTGAGCGTGTTGAGGAAACCAGTTTATTATTAATATCCTATACCGGTTATGCGAATGATACGATAGAAACGAAAGGTAATTCTGAGTTTCGCATCGTACTTAAATCTACTATTGCGCTCGATGAGGCGGTAGTCAAAGAAGAGAAGAAAGCAACCAGCATCAGCTCTATCAATAACATGAAAACGGAGGTTCTGGGGAAGAATGAACTGAAAAAAGCGGCCTGTTGTAATTTGAGTGAAAGTTTCGAAACCAATCCAACTGTAGAGGTTTCGTATTCAGATGCATTAACGGGAATTCGGCAAATACAGATGCTGGGATTGTCGGGAATTTATGCGCAAACATTGGTAGAGAATATACCTATGGTACATGGATTAAATGCAGCGACGGGTTTGACTTTTATTCCTGGTCCCTTTGTAGAAAACATCTATCTATCCAAAGGTGCAGGTTCTGTTGTGTATGGATTTGAAAGCATGAGCGGCCAGATTAATATCGACCTCTATAAGCCAGAAACGGCACCCAAACTTCACCTTAATGGGTACGTGAACCAGTTTGGAAGAAGCGAGGTGAATGTGATTACTCGAGCAAAGATTAACAGTAAGTGGAATACCAGCCTCATGGCCCATGGTAACCTGACTAAAAACCAGAGTGACCCGAATAACGATGGGTTCTACAATATCCCTTCAGGTAGCGGGGTGAATGTAATCAATCGCTATAAATACAATGGCGAGAATTGGGAAGGTATGATTGGCCTCAAGTTCGTCGATGATCAACGCATATCGGGCCAGAAGGGCTATACCAAAGGAATGTTACGAGATAGCACAACACCTTATGGCGTGGAGTACATGACCCGTCAGATTGGTACTTGGGCAAAATTAGGCCGGCCAGCAACCGAGGAAAAGCAGACGAGTATTGGCTTTATGTTCCACGCGAATCATTATGAAAATGACTTCATCGCTGGGCTGAACAGCTATACAGGTCGCCATGATAATTTATTTGCTAGTTTTCTCTTCAACCGAAAATTAGGATTATTAGATCGGCATACGCTAAGCGGTGGACTAAGTCTTTTGGCCGACCAATATGATGAGCAGTTTAATACCCTGAATTTTGACCGAACAGAAGTAGTGCCGGGGATATTTGCCGAGTATACATATTCTTTAGCTCAGAAATTCTCGGCGGTTCTTGGAGCTCGCTTCGACTATAACTCGATCTTCGGGGCATTCTTTACCCCACGGATTCATATGCGTTATGCAATAAATGAAAACCATGTACTTCGCGCCAGTGCTGGAAGAGGACAGCGCACAGCCAATATTTTCACTGAGAACAGTAGCATTTTTGTAAGTTCTAGAAAGCTGGTATTAGAAGGTACTGGCTATCCGGGTGCAGGAGGGCTTCAACCTGAAGTATCCTGGAATTATGGCGGAAACTATACCTATACCATTCCGATTAGTTCTCAAAGAACTGCCCAGTTTAGCGTGGATTATTATTTTGTGAACTTTCAAAATCAAACGGTGATAGACTTGGATAACTCCGCCAGAGAAGTATCCATTTATAACTTAAATGGGAAATCATACAGCCAAACCGTTCAAGCACAGTTTACAATTGAACCACTCAAGCATTTGGAGCTGCGTTTTGCCTACCGTTATTTGGATGTACGCACCACCTTCAGCACTGGACTCCGTCAAAAGGCACTATTGCCACCACATAGAGGGTTTATCAATGTAGCCTATAGTACCAAGAGTGAGTGGAGTTTTGATTTGACAAGCCAGTTTATTGGTAAAAAACGGCTGCCTGATTTAGCAGATAATCCTGAAGAGATGAGGCTTGAAGCAAATTCACCAGCTTATGTAAACCTGAATGCGCAAATCACCAAAAAGCTTAAACGGTGGGAAATTTATCTTGGAGCAGAAAACTTGCTGAATGTGAAACAAAACCAATTGATCATTGATGCAGGAAATCCGTATGATAACTTTTTCGATGCCTCCATGGTTTGGGGTCCATCCATGGGTACTATGGGATATCTTGGTTTTCGTTATGAAATTGAATAGAATTAAAACTAATGCCGTAAATTTCGGTTTATGAAAAAAATTAATCCTATGAAAAAGTTCAATTCGATTTTGATGGTGGTTACAATGGCCACCTTAATTTTTTCTTCTTGCAGTCAGCAGCGCTATTCAAGTAGAGCCAAGGTTCGGGTTAATCAACAGGCTAAAGAACAAGCAACAGAGGCCCCAAAAGAAGTGGCAGCTATTACGCCCAAGCAGTTAGATGTGGTTCCTCCACAATTGGTAACACCTGAGGTGAATAAGGCGCAAAAGCCTGAAAGTGCAACTCCAGCACCAAGCAAAAAAGAAGTGCTGAAGCAATTGCGTTCGAAAGAAACTAGAAGCACCTTATTTCAAATTGCTAAGGATCCTAAAAAGATTCAAGAGGTAATTAAAAAGGAAGAAAACGCAACGAAAAAGCAATTCAAAGCGGATACGGCTTTAGATATTAGCAGTAATGGCGTTCGATTAATAATCATCGGCCTTATTATTCTGTTGATTGGTATGGTTTTACCTTATGGTATTGGGAGTGTTTTTTATCTCGTTGGGAGTATTTTAATGCTTGTAGGATTGATTATCTTTTTGCTTGAGCTTTTATAGAATTAACGAAACAGTATAAATTAGCCATCTTCGGATGGCTTTTTTTTTGCCTCCACTCACCCTAAACTTGCAGTATGATTTTAAGTGCCATCGTTGCAGCAGCCGAGAATAATGCCATAGGAAAAGACAATGACCTTTTATGGAAATTGCCAGACGACATGCGTTTTTTTAAAACCACTACTTCTGGACATGCGGTCATCATGGGGAGAAAAACTTTGGAATCATTCGGAAGACCATTACCGAACCGTGAAAATATTTGCATTACCCGCAGTGAGTCTTATTCTGCTGATAAAGTACATGTGGTTCATTCCATCGAAAAGGCAATTGAACTTGCAAGGAACTTAGAAGAGGAAGAGTGTTTTTTGCTGGGTGGTGGCGAAATATACAAGCAAGGGCTTCGCTTTTGCGATAAGGTGTATCTTACTCGAGTGCATGCCAACTTCGAAGCAGAGGTGTTTTTCCCTGAATTGGATGAAACAGAATGGAAAGAAACAGCTCGGGAAGAACACGGCATCGATGAAAGGCATGCATATGCATTCACTTTCCTGACCTATGAAAGAATTTCTTAACCAAGAAAAGAATAAATGGATTCTATTCGGTGGCATTTTGCTACTGACGGCCATGGTTTATAGCCGAATACTGGGAAACGGTTTTGCTGTCGATGATTTTCCGGCCATTGTCAATAATGACCTGGTCCAAGAAGGGGTTTCTGGAATTCCGAAAATTTTTCAGGAAAGCTATTATTTTGGTTATGATGAGCGAGAACAAGCGAATGAATACCGGCCTATTGCCTCTTCATTTTATGCCTTGGAGGTCAGCATGTTTGGTTCAAACCCAAAGGGGTATCATGCCTTCAGTTTGATTTTATACCTCACGACACTGTGGGTCCTATTTCTTTTCCTTGGGCAGCTAGTTAGCTGGAAAAACGCCCTTTTCGGAACTATAATTTATGCTTTGATACCTGTTCATACTGAGGTGGTCGCCAATATCAAGGCCCAAGACGATCTCCTAATGGCGCTTTTTCTATTTGGAAGCTTTTATGCCTGGAACAGGAAGGAAGAAAAAGGGTTTTTATGGATTGCTATCGGCACCTATTTACTTGCTTTGTTCTGCAAAGAATCGGCATTGCCCATGATCCTAATTTTTCCGGCGCTCGACCTACTTCAAAGGCAGAAACTGTCTAAATCGAGCTTTTTATTTTTGGTCCCGTCGGCGATCTACTTGAGCGCAAGAATGCTGGTTATTAATGGGGTTGATGAAGTGAGTGTGGTGAACAATGCCTTGGCTTTTGCGGATAATTATGGGGAGCAAAGTGCTATGGGTTTTGCCTTTTTGGTCGAGTATCTCATTTTACTCATCGCACCCTATTCTCTTAGTTGGGACTACTCATTCAATCACTTTGAACTCCATGGATGGATGCATTGGGAGAGCCTATTTGGACTGGCCTTATTTCTAACAGCAGCCTTTTTCATCCTCAAGAAAGCCAAGAAGCCCACCCTTTTTACTTGGTCACTATTCTTTTTTCTGCTCTCATTATTTCTTTACCATCATCTCCTCTTTTTACTTGAAGCAACCTTTGCAGAGCGCTTTTTATATATTCCTTCATTTGCTTTTGTCGTGCTCTTATTGGAGGCCTATAGAAAATGGAGGTTTCTGCATTGGATCTATATTCCAGCCATCTTATTTTGGTCTGTTATCGTCTGGAATAGAACAAGCGACTGGAAGGACAATCTCACCCTATTCGAGGCGGATATTGAAAAAGTTCCAAATAGCATTCGCGCCAATTCCGGACTAGCCTTTGCCTTGTATGAGCAAGCCATAGCCACTGAAGAAAGTGACCAGCCAAAGTTGGAAAGAGCAGCAGAGCTCTACCGACATGCTATCAATACCTACGGAAACGATGCCGCCACTTGGTATAATTTCGGCATGTGTAACCTGGCAATGGGCGACTATACCATGGCTGAATTATGTTTTAAAGACTGCCTACGATTAAAACCGAAACATACCTTGGCCTTCAATAATTTGGGCAATATTCAATACTTAAAAGGGGAACACGCCTTGGCTAAATCGTATTATGCCCAAGCCATTCAGTCCGACCCAAAAAACGGAGAGGCTTGGAGTAATTTGGGTGCCGAATACCTGCTATCTCGGCAAACCGACTCTGCTTATTATGCCTTGCAGGTTGCGGTTCAACTGGATCCAAACAATGAAAATGCCGTGTATAACCGAGATGTTGCCAAAAAGCGACTGGGAATCGAATAAAATTACTTCATTGGATTGATGAATTCTACGGTATAAGTATAGGTTCTGGCTTTCTTTTCACCATGAAGCAAAACACCCTGTACCGTAACCGTATACGTTTTTCCCTCTACCGGTTCGAACTTTGGCACCCACACAAGAGTTGGCATGCCATATCCAGTCACTTGTTTTTCCTGAACAATTTCAAGGGGTTTGCCATCTGCGGTCATGCTTACTTTGGCTTTACTCAAATCTGCATAGAGTGAAAAGTTCCAACGAGGAAATGCAAACATACTTGGACAATAGTCACGTGGAGGCCATGACACAAAATCTTCCATAAATTCGGTGGTGTCTTTATCTCCACCATCATCGAGGGTCCAGATTAGCGCCACCTTATTCGTGCTTCCATGTCCCATATTTCGTGCTGCTGGGAAGAGTAGCCAACGGCGGTTTCCTACAGAAATATTTGCATCGCCCTGGTCTGCCATGATAGAGGTAACAGCAAAAACAGTAGTCTGTCCGAATACCCGAGCTGAAAGTTGCGCTGCATCTACGGCACTTTCATAATAACATTTCCATGTAATGGCAGGTTCCGTGAACATTTTTCCCGTATTTACTTGATAGATGAGTGCCGCTTTCTGACATGCCGCATTCTTGGCAGTATCAAGCTTCACATAATCCGGAACACCCGCGGCACGCCGGAAATAGTTGATGCGTTGCTCGACCTTATCATGAATTGAGTTAGGCACGGTGCCCGCGTCACAAAGCAAATCGTTTCCATTCCAGATAAACTCAGAGACCTGCTGACCGTTTACCTCTTTTTTAAGCAAGCGACTGCCATAATAGTTGGCCTTAAAATCTTCCGTTACAAATTTCTTTTTGAGGGATTTAAGTGCGTCATTTTGGGGGAAGTATTGATCGTGCTGTTTGATGCTTAATCGGGCATAGCTGAACCAAGCTGAGTCGGTATATTCTTTAATTAGGGACAAAGAGAGCCCTTGGGTTTTTGTATAGATGCTGCGGTCTTTTGGATATTCCTCTAAGACAAAGGGAATAAAATTATATAAGGCAATACGGTCAGTAAAGTTGGAGGAGTTTGTTAGGGCGTTCTCTAGCTCCGTCCTTTTGTAGCTGGCATACCATTTTTCATTTTTAAGTTCCTTAGTGGCGGCATTTAGTGAGCTTGCCAGCAGAAATATGGACTTTTCTTCTTTCACTCGTTTAAATAGGGATTGCCAACGTTGCGGACGCGTTGAAGCCACAAAGGAGCTATCTGCATAATTGCCTCCAACATAATTATCCAGTAACATGGCCAACATATAGCTGCGCTCAAAACGGGCGGTATAACGAATGAGTTTAAAGATGAGCTCATTATTATTCGGATCATACATGGGGTCTTTTTGCCAGTAGTCATTTCCAAATTCTCGGTAATAGCCGTTTTTCACCGATATATATCCAGCCAGCAGGCTATCGCTAATATGGCCTTCATCACCAGCAGAATAGCGGTTCATTAGGTACAGGAAGAGCACATTTTCTTTATGAATAAACAAGCTATCAGCCTTAAAACGAGGCCTCATGGCAGCGAACGACTCCAGGGTATTGAGCTCTGGTTTGGAGCTGGTTACATGCAGTAAAAAAGACCGCAGCAGCAATTGTTTTAATTCAGAAGATTGAGGATAAAGGTCATTTGCTCGTTCCGCATAATAGGCCGCGCTATCATAGGTTTTTAAGAGTATTTGGTGATTGATAAGAAGAACGAAGGGGCCTGTTTCTGAGAGAAGCGAAGGCGCATTCTTCTCTGTCATCAAGCGATTGACCAACTCCCGACTAATCTGCAAGGCCGTGCTGGTATCCTTCAATGAAAGAGCAACACGAGCTTGTCCCCATTTTGCTGGCATGGAGCCATAGAGTTCATAAATTTTATTGAAGTATTTATCACTTTGAATATAACGCTGATCTTTTAAATCAGCATTAGCGGCCAACATACATTGCTCGAGCAGGGTAGCGAAAAATTCGGATTCATCGGCACGGAGGGTTTCTGGTTTTTTGCTCTTTCGAAGAGCTTTTTCCGTGCTTTTTAACGCATCGAGCAATGCTTTCGGGTATTCCGGATTATCGGCAAGTTTCACCAGAATTTTGGCATGAAGTAGCAGGGCTTCTGGGTTATTTTTGGTGTCCTTGTGGCTGAGCACCTTTCCCATGGTTTTTAGGGCCTTTTCATAGCGAGCATCTTCGTATTGTGCCTTTGCCTTGATGAGTTTTTTCTCCTGGGCGAAGAGGCTTACGGAGATAAATAAGAATAGAATTAACAACCCGTGCTTCATAGTTTGACAAAAATCATAGAATTAACGTCGCAAAACAAAATCTAAGCATACTGAGGGGAAATAAATTCTGAAAAGACCAAAAAGGCAGGGAGAGGGAAGCATGGCTTGGGGCTGGTGAAGAGATGAGGAGTGATGGGGCAAAGAGATGTAGAAATGAGGGGATCTTCTGTGTCTAAAAACACTCTCGTGATGGGAAAGAAAAAACCGCCGTGGGTCCGCCGAAGCTTTTTCAGTGAAGGTGGAATCAAAAAGAGCGTGCGTGGCAGATGAATGAGCAGAACACGAAGCCAAAACTCGCCCATTGAAAATGAATTGTCCGACAAATTGTAGGGAACCGATAATTGCCTTATTTTCGCGCAATTCCTCTGAATTATGTCTACATCTGCTATTCGCTTAAACGCCCTTCAAATGGCGCAAAACCGTCAGAAAATAAAGGTTGAACTGCCTTCTGACAAGATTTCTGATTATTTCGGTTCTCAAGTTTTTGGGGAGAAAGCCATGAAGGCACATCTCAGCAAAGAAGCATTTAAAGCCATTAAGGCTGCCCGTGAAACCGGTGAAAAAATCGACCGCGAATTAGCAGAACAAATTGCAGCTGGGATGCGTCAATGGTCTGTTAGTAAGGGAGTAACCCACTATACCCATTGGTTTCAGCCGCTTACGGGAACAACGGCAGAAAAACATGATGCCTTTTTTGACCCGATTAGTGATACCGAATCGGTGGAGAAATTTACAGGGAGTGCCTTGGTCCAACAAGAACCTGATGCATCATCTTTCCCAAATGGTGGACTGAGAAACACCTTTGAAGCCAGAGGATATACAGCCTGGGATCCATCATCACCGGTATTTATTGTCGACAATAAAATTGGTAAGACCCTTTGTATTCCTACCATCTTCGTATCGTATACTGGAGAAGCCTTGGATTATAAAGCGCCATTACTCAAGTCGCTTCATGCCTTAGAGTCTGCAGCGTTAGATATCTGCCACTATTTCGACAAAAACGTTAAAAAAGTACAAGCTACTTTGGGTATCGAGCAAGAGTATTTCTTGATAGATGAAGCCCTCTATAATGCACGCCCAGACTTGGTCATCACCGGAAGAACTATGGTGGGATATAGTGCGGCAAAAGGACAACAATTGGAAGACCATTATTTTGGATCTATTCCTGAGCGTATCCATGCCTATATGCTGGACTACGAAACGGAAGCCTTGAAATTGGGAATTCCTTTGAAAACCCGTCATAACGAGGTAGCTCCTGGTCAGTTCGAATGTGCGCCCAACTTTGAAGACATTAACTTAGCCATCGATCATAACCAATTATTGATGGATATCATGGAAAAAATAGCTCGCCGTCATGGCTTGAAAGTATTGTTTCATGAAAAGCCTTTTGCCGGGATTAACGGTTCAGGGAAACACAATAACTGGTCGATGAGCACCGACACAGGGGTTAATTTATTATCGCCAGGAAATACCCCAAACAAAAACATGCAGTTCCTCACCTTCTTCGTGAATGTGATCAAGGCCGTACACGATTATCCTGATTTACTTCGCGCTTCTATCGCGACCATGGAAAACGAGCACCGTCTTGGAGCGAACGAAGCACCACCGTCAATCATTTCTGTATTTATTGGTACCCAGCTCACCGAAGTGCTCAACGAGTTGGAGTCGAATAAAGTGAAGAAAGCTGCAGATAAAGCCGAAAGCATTTTCTATCCGCGCATTCCTGAAATACTTCTTGACAATACAGATAGAAATAGAACATCCCCTTTTGCCTTCACCGGAAATAAATTTGAGTTCAGAGCAGTGGGTTCATCCGCAAACTCGGCTAGTCCGATGATTGTGCTCAATACCATTGTGGCCAATCAGCTACGTAGCTTCCAGAAAGAGGTTGAAGCAGGCATGAAAAAAGGCGCAAGCCAAGAAGAAGCAATTATTACGGTGCTTCGTGCTTATGTGAAAAGCTCAAAGAAAATTTTATTCGAGGGAAATGGATACGGGGAGGAATGGAAAATAGAGGCGGCAAAACGCGGACTGAAAAACATTACTGAGGTTCCTGATGCTTTGAAAGCTTATGTGGAGAAAGATGTATTGAAACTTTTCGAAGCAAACGGCGTATTGAGTGCCAAGGAAGTACATGCCCGTTACGAAATTTTAGTAGAGGAATATGCCAAGAAAATCCAAATCGAATCACGGGTTTTAGGCGATTTAGCCAATACCATCATCCTTCCATCTGCACTTAGTTACCAAGTGAAATTAGCGGATGTCGCATTAAAGATGAAGGACTTGGGCATGAAAAAAGGCTCATTCGAGATGTATATCAAAACGATTGAAGAAATTTCAGGGTATATGACTGACCTTAAGCGTTTGGTATTTGAAATGGTGGAAGCAAGGAAACGCGCCAATGTATTCGAAGACACCGAGAAGCGGGCTCATGCCTATTGCTATGAGGTGAAACCGTATTTCTTAGAATTACGTTATTTGGCTGATAAGCTGGAGCGAATCGTTGAGAACGAATGCTGGCAATTACCAAAATACCGTGAGCTCCTCTTTATTCGATAAAAAATCTGAAGAATTTGATACGTAAATGGGCAATATTATCGTTGATTGTTTGCGTATTATTCTATATTCGCTGACTAAGTTAGTTTGAACATGAGAAAACTGTTTACAAAAACTCTTAGTTCTGGGCTCTTCATTCTATTTGTGTTATCCGTGCCGGTTCTTCATTCCTGCAACCCTCCCCGTACAATGGCTGAGGGAAACAAGGAATTTGATAAAAAGAACTTTAACGAAGCAGCAAGTATCTACAAGGAAGTTGGAAGTAGTGAGAAAAACCGGAACATCCGAAAGGAAGCTTATTACAAGCAGGGGATATCCTACCTAATGACCAATGAGTACAAGAAAGCAGAAGCTGCTTTTGCGAAATCTCAGCGTTACAAGTCTACGAAAGGCAGCGATGAAATGGATCGTTTGGCTGTTAAATTCCAGGCTGACGCGATGAAATTGCAGGAAAAGTACACAGAGGCAATCATTAAGTATGATGAATACCTTAAAGACAACCCCGGCGATCAAGATGTTATTCTTGCCAAAGAAGGCTGTGAACTCGCTCTGAAATGGAAAGACGAGAAAACACGGTATGTGGTAGAAAACTTCAAAAAAGCAAATACGCGTGAATCGGATTTTGCCCCTTGGTATCTCGACAAGTTTGGCTTGGTATTTACCTCAGCACGTGCTGGTGGTGTAAACAAAAGAGAATATGGATGGACGGGTCAATATTATGATGACTTGTATATCTGTAAAATGCGCAAACGTCGCGGTCAAATTTCTTGGGAGAAGCCTGTTCTTTTGGAAGGAACGGTAAATACCAAACTATCGGATGGGGTAGCGAGTTTTGATAGCAAAGGCCGCGAAATCTATTATACGCAGTGTAATGCGGAAGATGGTAAAGGCTTACGTTGTAAAATCTTCTCGGCTAAAAAAATTGGTCGTGAATCATTCGAACAACCTTATCTCCTCGATTTCAACAGTGATTCTTTTAGCTGCGGGCACCCTGCCATTTCACCAGACGGAAAGCAAATGTATTTTGCCTCCAATATGCCAGGTGGCGAAGGTGGATGGGATCTTTATGTAGTGAACTATGTACGCCGTGGTAAAACCTGGAGTGTGCCTTTGAACTTAGGACCGACCATCAATACCCAAGGCGATGAAATGTATCCTTACCTTCATGAATCAGGCACCCTATATTTTGCGTCAAACGGCCATTTAACATTGGGCGGATTGGACATTGTTTATTCTGATGGAACCGGTCAGGAATGGACGAAGCCTGAAAACATGAAGTCACCAATCAATTCAGGAGGTGACGATTTCGGACTCTGGTTAGCAGAAGACAAGGAAAGCGGCTACTTTTCTTCCAACCGTGAGGAAGGCAGAGGAAGTGATGATATCTATAGCTTTACCATGAAACCTTGTGAATTGATGCTCACAGGTATTGTAAGGGATGAAAAAACAAAAGCCATTATTCCAAATGCTCAGGTCTTTATAAAAAACAATAAGGATACAGCAACACTCATTCTAACAACAGATCAAACAGGTGCCTATACCTTACCAGTGAATCAAATGACCAAATATGAGTTGTATGCAGGAGCTCCTGAAAACGACCCTTACTATTTCGATTCAAAGGTTGAATTTGAAACCACCGAAGGAGTGAAATGTTTTACAACCCTCCAACGTGATTTCGAATTAAGAAAACTTGAGGTGACCACTACCGTAGAAGGAATTCTTTACGATTTGGATAAAGCCAATATTCGTGAAGATGCAGCGCAAATTTTGAATGACTCAGTAATTGCGGTATTAGAGAGGTTCCCAAGAATTAAAATTGAGTTGGGTTCACATACCGATTGCCGTGCGAGCCATGCTTATAACGATACCCTATCACAAGCACGTGCTGATTCAGCAGTTGCCTATATAGTAAGTCGCGGTATTGACCCACGGCGTGTAGTTGCTAAAGGATATGGCGAACGTGAATTACGTATCAAAAAATGTTCTTGCGAACAAACAGATGCATTGAGAGTTTGTTCAGAGAAAGAACATCAGCTGAATCGTCGTACCACGGTAACGATTATCGATTATAACTGGGTGCCGCCTGCAGAGGAAGCGCCAAAACCTGAAGAGGAAGAAAAGCCGGAACCTCCAAAACGGAGACCGCCACCTCGCAGGCGATAGATTTTTAAGAAACGACCCCTAGTTCATTGGAGCTGGGGGTTTTTTTATGCACAGGGCACAGGGCGTGGAATGCAAGTTTCTAGTAGAGCCGGCAATGGATAGGCATTCTAAGATGAAGGGGTGAGGCGATGAGGAGAATTTACGATTCTAGCCTAATGTGGTCTGTGTCATTTTGTGAGAAATACATCGCGACAAACGCCTAAGCCGAGTCTAAATCCTGAGCTACGTCGACTAAATTGCGCCTCTTAAGCCGGCGAAAGCAACACCCTCCGCCTGCGTACGCCGTAGCGAATGTGAAGGAGGAAGCTTTGCGCGTCAAAAATGGCTGAGCAAGGGCAGGAAACGGTATTCTTGCTAGAATAGTCACGCCATGAAGTAGAACAGCGCTTCCACGGATCGTCGACCTATCAACCTACTTCATCAATTCTAGAAATTCTTCTTTGCGCGTATTTGAAATTGGCACACTCGTCCCATCATTCATCACAGCATAACCGCCATCTGACTTAACATAACGGGCCACCTCTGCCAAATTAATCAGGTGGGAATTGTGCACACGAAGAAAAGCATGGTCATGTAAAAGCATTTCATACTCTTTTAGGTTTTTGCTCACCAAAATCTTCTTCCCCGACTTCAAATTAAACTGGGTATAGGCGCCTTGTGCTTCACAACGAATAATATCCAACACGGGAAGAAACACCATTCCTTCGGAGGTGCTTAGGGTGATCTTGTTGACCTTATTGGGTTCAGAACGAAGGTTTTCTAGTAAATGCTTAACCTGCTCTTGAGTGGCTTCGCCATTACGTTTTTTTTGCACCCGCTCAATCGCTTGAACCAGTTCTTTTACATCAATGGGTTTTAGGAGGTAATCCATCGCTGAGAACTTGATGGCCTTAATGGCATACTGTTCGTAGGCCGTGGTAAAAATTACATCAAAGCGTATTTCTGGAACCTTCTCGAGGAGATCGAAACCGGTAGCTGTTTGCATTTCTATATCCAGAAGAAGTAGGTCGGGATTGGTTTGTTGAATGAGTGCTAGTCCTTCTTCTACATTCGCGGCAAGTCCTACTAATTCAGTATTGGGACAAAATTCTTGGATGAGATTTTTCAGTCCTTCACGGCTTTTTTTTTCGTCTTCAACGATTAAGATGCGTAAGCTCATAGTATGGGTAATTTTATTTGAACGACGGTTCCTGTTCCACTATTTGGGTCATTCACCTGAATGAGCTCTTCAAAGGGAACGTTTTCCATCAGCAATTTTAAACGGTTGCTAGCAATCTCTAAACCATGTGACTTATGATTGGGTTTACGTCGCGCATTTATCTGGCTTGCCTTTTCTCGACCAACGCCATTGTCTTCGATTTTGCAGAAGATAAAATCACCCTCCTTTTTCATGGATATAATCAATGAACCTTCCCCACTTTTTAGGTGAAGCAATCCATGGACAATGGCATTTTCAACGAAGGGTTGAAGCAGCATGCCTGGAATTTCATATTGGCCATCAAGCAATTGGGCATCGACATCGAATTCATAGGTAAAATGTCCATCAAATCGCATGAATTCCATCTCCAAATAATTCTTTAGCATATCGACCTCCTCATTGAGAGATACCTTTATAGCTTTTGTATTATCAAGAACTTGACGCAAGAGTCTTGCAAACTTAGACAAGTATGTGAGCGATGATTTCTTATCGTTTTGGGTGATGAAATACTGAATGGCATTCAACGAGTTAAAGATGAAATGGGGGTTCATCCTAGCTTGAAATGCTAAATAGCGGGATTCTGAAAGTTGCTTATTGAGTGTTATTGCGGCATTTTGTTTTTTAAACGCTTGATTTACTCTCCATTTAAAGTACACATATACCAAACCAAGAAAGAAAAGGATTAACATAAAGTAAAACCAGCCACTCATCCAAAAGGGTCGTATCACCCTCAAATGCAGTGTTTTTTCTTGCGAATAGGCTTTGTTTGCCCTGTTAAACGCTGATATCACCAAACGGTACTCTCCTGGTGCAAGATTATTCAATTCAATAATTCCATTCATTGGGGCAAGCACCCAATCGTCTTTAACGCCTTGTAGTTTATACCAATATTCAAGGTCTTCAGCCCCAGAAAGTAGCACAGCATTTAGATGAATTTGGATATCATTTAGCGAATAGGGCACGCTATATAAACTATCCTCTGTAGGACGAAATAAATAGGAGAGGGTTTCGTGCTTAGGGTGCAGAATATTGCGCATCACAACCTGATCTACATGGATGATAGGGATATTTACGGCGCTATTCTCTTGACTCGGCTCTATTCGTATGAGGCCATCGGAGTTCCCAATCCAGATTGTTCCAGTTTGGGTGTCTATTTCAAATTTACAAAATTCCCAAAAGGCATCAGGCACGCCTTGGTTTGGCCCATAATTCCGCACATAATAGGCAGTTTCGCTTAGCCTAACAATTTTGCTTAAGCCCTGTAAGGTAGTAACCCAAATTTGTCCTTGCTTATCTACAATACTGCTTAAAACATAGTCGGATGGCAGGCCACTTGCCCGTGTTAAGGTCGTGTCGCGTGTAATTTTGCCTTGGTCAATTTTGGCAATAATGAGTCCCATGCCTTTTGTGCCAACATAAAGCCGGTTACCATCCCGATGAATATCTGTAATAACCACATCTATTGAGTCGGAAAGACTGGCTAGATAGATTGTTTGACCCCTCTTATCTCTTTTATACAGGCCATCATTGGTTCCTAAAAGTAGGTAATCGTCGTCTACCCAAATGCTGAGTACATTTTCTCCCTCTAGTTCTTTGGGCATGTGGGGTTTAGCCGTGTTTCCGTCCCAAGTGTAATACCCTTGATTCGCGCCAATGTAGATTAGACCATTATGTTGCGCTAAAACATTACTTCGGTAGATAGGGCCGTGACCAAATTTTAGGTTGGTATATTTTCCTAAAGAATCTCGGAGCAAGAGACCCGTTAAACCACTTCCAAAATAGGTATTGCCTAGTTTGGTATGAAGAATATCATAAATTTCGCTGCCTTGGTTGGGTTTGTCATAGAACAGCGGAAACACATTTGTTTTGTTCGCCGCATAAGCAAAAAATCCATCGGTGAAAATAACAGAATCTTTCCCTACACTCCGAATGGCATACAGGTTTTTCGCAATGATGGAGTCATTCGGATATTGATAAGTAAAAGCCTTAGAAAGTCGCCATAGACCAAATAAAGAGCCCACCCAAATATTGCCATCGCTATCAACTTTAATGGCATTGACGACATCCGAAGGAACCTTAAAAAAGGCGTTGATGGTTTTACTGAACTTCCCATTTTCATAAACTAATATGCCCTGCTGAAAAGCAACATAAACATAACGTTCATCCGATTCTATAAAAGCAGCTACAAATCCGGACCCTATCTCTGGGAGGCTTATCTTTTCTACTACTGCACCTTTTTTGTGAAGAGGAAATCTGCGAAGTTTATTGTGCAATAGCCCGAACCATAAGCAAGAATCAGGGCCGAAGTTTATGGATTGAACACGTTCTCCTTTTTGGAATATGAAAGGTTTTAATGTTTCATTTTCCCAGGTATATATCCCATCGGTTCCGCCAATATAGAGCTTCCCATTAGCGTCTTTTTTGGCACAGTAGAAGGCTTTTTTTTCTGGGTTTGGATGAAAGCGGACACTGTCTCCGCTCAAAGTAGCAATAGCATGCGTGGTAATGATCACCAGCGACCCATCAGGCTGAGCTACAAGGTCGCGTACAAAGGCCTCTCGCCCATTATACTTGCAAGGAAAGTTTTTAAAGTCTTTTCCATCAAAACGGGCAATTCCAGAACCATGATTTATATAAAGATTACCGTTTTGGTCTTCACAGATGTCGGAGGCGTAGCTGGAAGGAAGCCCTTCTCGTAGTGAATAGTTTTTAAACTCCTTTCCATCGAAGCGGCTAATTCCGGCGAGGGTTGAAACCCATAAGTAGCCACGACTATCTTGAAAAAGGTTGCCCAGATTGCCGGAAGGAAGCCCATCCGAAACCGAAAAATGGCGCACGGCATATTCTTGACCAAAAAGACTTTCTTGGCTAATAAGCAAGAGCAGAAGAAGGAGTTTCTTCATGATTTTGAGCAAGTTCGCACGTTTTGATCAAGAAATCCAATCCAATTGGTTATTGACCAATTTCGACTCATGAAATTAATCCCTGACTTGATTGAAAAAAGAACCAAGAACTGCGGTTAAATTCGTGCGCTGTGAATAAGGATATCAAACAGGCTTATTGGTTTTTGCATATCGCCATTCTCCTCTTTGGTTTTACGGCGATTTTAGGAAAGCTCATTTCCCTTCGTGAGGTGATGCTGGTTTGGCATCGCCTATGGATTACCTGCCTCTCTGTAGTCTTTATTCCTGGGGTGTTGAAGGCCCTAGGCAAAATGACCCGTCAGGAGATTATCCGGTTCATGGGAATTGGTCTAATTACCTGTTTGCATTGGCTCACCTTTTATGGCGCCATAAAATTGTCGAATGTATCGGTAGCATTGAGCTGCTTGGCAACCACCTCGTTATTTACAAGCTTTATTGAGCCCCTAGTTTTCAAACGCCGCGTAAACCCTCTGGAAGTGGTATTGGGTATTGCTGTTGCGGTGGGTATTATTATCATAACTCAGGCCACAATAGGCTTTCGAGATGGCATTATTATGGGCCTTTCAGCAGCACTTTTGGCGTCATTATTTTCCACTTTGAACAAAAAGTACATGGCAAATCACAATCCCATTACCATGACCTTTTTAGAGCTCGGGACGGGATTTTTATTCATCACCGCACTTCTTCCAGTATACCTTCATTATTTTCCAGATGCGGTATTAATGCCTGAACCCAGCGATTGGGGCTGGCTATTGGTATTGTCGCTCGTCTGCACCTCGGTGGCCTATGTTTTGGCATTGATTGCCCTGAAGGAATTGAGCGCCTTCACCGCGAATTTAGCGATCAACTTGGAGCCGGTTTATGGTATTTTATTAGCCATACCGATATTCCACGAACACATGGAATTAGATGTCCGTTTTTATCTGGGAACCGGGGTCATTTTATTTAGTGTCTTTCTTTATCCTATTATTCGACGGTATCAAAGGAAGAAAGCCGAACACGCAGCACTTGCAGACTAAAGAACTATAACTAACTTGCGTAGCATGAAAAAAATTGGCTGGAAGGAAAAAGTCAGTTTTCCCGATTTTAATTTAGTAAATATTCCGGCAAAGATTGATACCGGAGCACGTACATCTGTATTGCATTGTCAATCGATTGAAGTCATAAAAAAGTACCGCAAAGCCTATGTTAAATTTGTGTTGCTCGACCCGGAAATGCCTCAATTCGATGGCAAAGAATATATCTTGCCCTTCCACAAGGAAAAAAAAGTACGGAACTCCTTCGGACAGGAGGAAAACAGAATAATTATTGAAACTGTTGTGGAGTTGTACAATAAGAAATACCCCATAGAAGTTTCGCTGAGAGACCGTTCAGACATGGAATACCCCATGTTGCTTGGCAGAAGTTTTATACGACGAAATTTTATTGTCGATGTTTCCCGTTCGAATCTTAGCGCACGGTATAAAATCAAAAAAATAAAGGAGAAAAAGGAACGTGAAAATCGCGATACTCTCAAGAAATAAAAACTTGTATTCTACAGCGCGCCTGGTTCAGGCGGCGCAAGAAAGAGGCCATGAGTGTGTGGTGCTTGACCATTTGAAATGCTATGTTGGCATGAGCAAGGGAAAAACAACCATTCATTATAACGGGCAAGATGTGTCGGATGTCGATGCAATAGTACCGCGAATTGGTGCTTCTGTTACGTTTTACGGAACGGCCATCGTACGTCATTTTGAGATGATGGGTGTTTTTTCAGCCAATGAAAGTCAGGCCATAAACCGTTCGCGGGATAAACTGCGTAGCATGCAAATTTTGGCGCGCGCTGGGATTGGAATGCCGATCACTGGTTTTGCGAGAACGGCCAATGATGTGGGTGACTTGATTCGCATGGTAGGCGGAACACCACTGGTTATTAAGCTGCTTGAAGGAACACAAGGTATTGGAGTGGTGCTTGCAGAAACGAAAAAAGCAGCAGAGTCTGTTATAGAAGCATTTTATGGTTTGGAGGTGAATATCTTAGTTCAAGAGTTCATCAAGGAAGCAAAGGGAAGTGATATTCGGGCATTCGTGGTGGATGGTAAGATCGTAGGAGCTATGAAAAGGACCGCCAAGGAAGGCGAATTCCGTTCAAACTTGCACCGTGGAGGTTCAGCCCAATTAATTAAGCTGAGCAGAGAAGAGCGTCAAACAGCGTTAAATGCAGCCAAGAGCTTAGGGCTTACGGTATGTGGGGTGGACATGCTCCAGTCGGCGCGAGGGCCATTGGTTATGGAAGTAAATTCTTCACCAGGTCTTGAAGGGATTGAAAAAGCTACCGGCAAGGATATCGCCAGCAAAATTATCGAACATCTCGAAAAAAGACAGCAAGCAAGAGGAAATAAAACCAAGGATAAAATCGGAGTTTGAAGTCTCATGCGGCGGCATATTTTCAATTTATCCAATCCGTAATTGCTCACTGAAAAGCCGAATGAAGTGATGATAATATGTCGACCTACTCCTGGCTTGGACTAGTTTCGTCAATCGGCATCTTCCAAACGAATACCACGCTAATCAACCCAATGATGGCTGCACTAATAACAAGAACGGTGAAGCCGAAACTATGTAATATCGCACCGCTCAAGAATACGAAGAGCACAACCCCAATGGCATTCAGTGATTGCTGAATAGTAAAATCCGTCCCTGGTGATTCACGGCGGCACTTATCCATCATCACCGTAAAAAGAGCTACAGTGGCCAATCCAGCCATAAAATCATTGCATAGAATACTGGCAATTACCCAGCCATGCGACATCGCCATATTCGGAATAACCAGTAGGAGGAAGAAGGCAGGAATCTTAAGTAAACCATAAGTAATCAATGAGCGTTTACGGCCAAGACTCTGAATAAATAAGCCACCTAAAACGGCTCCAGCGATGGATGCTGCATTGCCAAAAACACCTATTGTAAAGCCGATTTCACTCTCGGAAAAATGCCGCTCGGCCAGTAAGCTTGGTAAGAGTGTTCGTGCCAGAATCTGGTTGCCCATATAGATGAAAAGTAAGAACAACCAATAGTTGTTTTCCTTTTTCAAATAGGAAGCAATATGTCCAAAGCCCGGTCGCGCACTTTCCTCATTCGGAGCCAACTCTTTTTCTCTGAAGGGTAGAAGAAATGGCAATGGAAGCAAAAAGAATACGGACAAAGTAAGAATAGAGGCAGTCCAACCATATTGATCGAATATAATTAAGATAGCCGCTCCGCCTAAGAGTTCCCCAAGGTAGTATCCACCCATTTGGAAAATGTTCCCTATGCCATGTTGCTTTTTATTTAGGCTAAGCACAGCCAAACCGTCCACAGCAATATCCTGTGTCGCACAGAGAAAGCTATAGAACAAGAAAAGAAGGATAACCTGAATAAGTTGGCTCTCTAAATCGAGAAAAGCGGCACTAGCAAGTACAAGGGCTCCTGCTATTTGGAGAGGGATAATCCAGCTTTTGCGATGGCCAATTCTTTTTGAACCATACCGATCAACGAGGGGTGCCCAAAGAAATTTAAGCGCCCAAGGCAACAAAAGAAGGCCAAGTAGCCCACCAATTTTATCGCTATTGATGTGCTGATTTTTCAAAAAGACCTGAAATCCTGTTTTCATGAATGAAACCGGAACCGACTGCGAGATATACAGCGTGCTAATTAATAGCACTTTACTGAAAGAGACCCTTGGTATTTTTAACTCCAATTTAGAAAGATTCTAATTTGGCCACGAAAATAGTCCGCTTTTTCCAGACTAAGTGGAAGTCGATAAAAATTTAATAGTTTTGATTCTACCATTATTTATACTGGCACACATGAAGAAAGCAGTTGTATTTGCATGTATAGGATTCCTAATTAGCTTTAATGTTGTTAAGGCCCAATATTGGACAAGTGGTGGGGAGATTATTTTCTCTTTTGCCGATTACCGTGATTCAAACAACACAAAATTCACAGGTCCTCCACGGTTCACACTTTTTTTCCATTTTAACTATAAATACAATATTGATTTAGGGAATAATGTTGGGATAGCTGCCGGAGTGAGCATGAAGAATGTAGGATTCATCACGGCGGGAGAAACCTTTACGAGACCCGGTACTGTTGTTCCTGTTAAATATGATAAAATAAAACGTCGCTCCTATACCTTTGGCATTCCGATTATGCTGAAGCTAGGAAATATGAAGAAAGATAAATTTCTAGCATTAGGTGCTGAATACGATTTATTCTTCCATTTTAAGGAGAAAACATTTTTAAATGGAAATAAAGATAAGCGGAAGGCCTTTATGAGTGACGAAACAAAGCGTTTTGTTCCATCTGTTTTTGTTGGCCTTCAATTGTGGAAATATGGCATGCTTAAGGTCCAATACTATCTCGATGATTTCCTAAACCAAGAATATGTGGCTGGCAATTCTGGCGCGACTCCCTATGCAGGAACTACAAGCAAGATGATGTATGTATCGTGGTCTGGAAATATCCGTACCGAGAGTGTAAAAAAGAAGAACTTTAAGAAATCTGAATCGGAATACTCTGCGATGAATGCACTGCTCAAAAACATTAAAGTAGGCTATTAGCCAAGCAGTATTCAGCAATTTGCACGGCATTGGTAGCAGCTCCTTTTCGAAGGTTATCGGCTACAATCCACATGTTCAAGGTTTTATCCTGTGACTCATCACGACGAATTCGGCCGACAAAGGTGGCGTCTTTTCCTTCTGCAAATCGAGGCATAGGATAGAGTTGATTTGTAGGGTCATCTTGTACTTGAATGCCAGGGCTTTCTGAGAGGAGGCGTTTGATATCTGTGATCTCGAAGTCTTTGTCAAACTCGATATTCACCGATTCGCTATGTCCGCCCATAACCGGTATTCTTACAGCAGTTGCAGTAAGGCGTATGGTGTCATCTCCCAAAATTTTCTTGGTTTCGTTCACCATTTTCATTTCCTCCTTGGTATAATCATTTTCCAAGAACACATCAATTTGCGGAATCACATTCAAGTCGATAGGAAAGGCATAAGCCATTTCTCCCTCCCTTCCAGCACGTTCATTCATCAACTGCTCAACAGCCTTTACACCAGTACCTGTTACACTTTGGTAGGTGCTAATAACAACACGCTTGATACTATAGACATCATGAAGCGGTTTTAAGGCAAGAACCATTTGGATGGTTGAACAGTTTGGGTTAGCAATGATGCGGTCTCCCTTGCTGATGCACGTTGCATTGACCTCAGGAACCACCAGCTTTTTAGTTGGGTCCATGCGCCATGCGGATGAATTGTCGATTACCAAGGTTCCCATTTCAGCAAAGCGAGGGGCAAACTCCAAGGAAACAGACCCTCCGGCAGAGAATAAGGCCAAATCAGGCGCTTTTGCAATGGCATCTTCCATAGCATGAACCTTCCACTTCGCACCTTTGAACTCAATTTCTTGCCCTACTGATTTAGCAGAAGCAACAGGAATTAATTCGCTAACCGGAAAATTTCGCTCTGCTAATACTCGAAGCATCACCTGGCCTACCATGCCCGTCGCACCTACTACCGCAATTCTCATAACAATTTTTTGACAGATTTATGACCGGCAAAAGTACGGCTTTCCCCTAATTTCACCTCTGTATGCGTGCAAAGTCTTTTTTTATACTTTTTCTTTTTCCTGTTGGGCTGCTTGCTCAATGGACAGATAATTTTGATACGACAAGCCTTCACAAGGATTGGAACGGACAAGTAAACCTATGGCAGCTCAAGCAAGGAAAGTTGCAAAGTGATGGTCCTTCAGTTAGTGGTACTTGTCTCAGTCTTAGTCGGGGAGTTTTAGTGGGTGATTCCTTTGAATTGCAAGCGCTTAGTAGTCTAAATATGGCTACATCTTCGAATAATTATTTAAGCTTCATTCTCAAAGGCTTCAATAAAGAGTGGCGAATCAAACTAGGAGGAACACCCGATGAGGTTTCCCTTTATGAAGATGGGTTGCTGGTGATTGATGGAATGGATAAAACCTTGGCCTCCTCCTCCACAAACCACATGGGTATTAGACTACGGGTGAAAAGCGGCATGGTTGAATTAGCTATTTGTCCGGAAAACGACACGCTCAATTGGATCCAACAAGGGGCTATAATCTTAGACCAATTTTCTATTGACTCATTGCTTATAGAAGCTTGCTATTCATCATCGAATGCCCATTCATTTTTAATTGATGCGATACGAATTGGTCCGATTATTTATGATCAATCTCCTCCGAAATTAACGCGCCATTATCTTAAAGAAAAGAATTGGCTGCTCTATTTTTCCGAGCCAATGGATACAAATGCTGCGCAGTTAGTTGGACCGGACAGCAACCTTATTTCACTTCATTGGGAGAGCTCAAATCATCTGCTTATTTCCAACTTAGCCCATGGGACAATCCTGAGATTTCGCAACTTCCAAGACCAAAATGGAAATCACCTTAAAGACTCAGTTTTAAGGCTAAGCGACCCCAAATTGCCGTTTCGAGCGATACAGATTACAGAAATCATGGCTGACCCTAGTCCTCCAAAAGGCTTGCCCGATATTGAATGGCTTGAGCTTATGAATGGTTCAGGATATCCTATTGAATTGAGTTTTTTTCAGTTGATGGATGCCAGTACAAGTATCCCATTTCCTGATTATTTGTTTCCAGCAAATAGCTACCTCTTGCTCAGCTCAGAGTGTTCGCTTATGAAAAGTTTTGGCCCTTGTTTACCCTTGGCGATGAGCAGTAGTTTCCTCAACAATGCTGGCGACGATTTACGCATCATCCATCGAAATGGCGATACCCTCGAATCACTCCAGTATTCTTCTTCATGGTACAAAGACCCGAATAAGGAAAATGGCGGATATAGTCTAGAAAAGCGCGACCCACTTAATCCATGCCTTATGGATGATGAAAACTTTATTGCAAGTACCAACTTACTTGGCGGAACACCAGGAAAATTGAACGCAATGGATGAACGAATTCTCGACCAAAGTCCACCCGAACTGCTTGAATTTGACGTTTTAGGCCCAAGGATTATTCGGCTACGTTTTTCTGAAAGCTTGCATGAATTGGGTTGGGCATTATTGGAGGATGACAGCTTAGAACTAGTTCCAATAAATGAAAAGGAGTACCAATTGCACCTCGATGAGGACCTAGTGGCGGATCCAAATAGAGTATGGACACTAAATCTCATAAAGCAGGAAGACTGTACCGGTAATCGACTTCAAGACACGGGAGTAAACTTTCGCTATGCCATCCCTGAAATTCCACGGAGAGGAGAATTAATCTTCACCGAGCTGTTATTTCTTCCGTCTACGAAATATGCACCATTTGTGGAAGTCTTCAACCGTTCGGAGAAAGCACTCACTTTGGCAGGTACCACGTGGGGCAATGGAAGTTCAGAACGGGTTATAGGAAATCATATGCTGTATCCGGGCGAATCATTGATTTTTTGTAAGAAAGCGGATACGCTGAACTTCGAGCAGATACCAAAAGATGTGATAAGCACGATGCCGAGCTTTTCGAAATCAGGGCACTTGTGGATGAAAAATGTGGAGGACCAAATGATTGATGGGATGTATTATGCAGATAGCTTTTTTATGGAGGGTAAGGCAAATGCAGGCGCTTACAGTTTGATCCGTCTTGATAGCCTGAAGCCATGTGCAGGGGTAAGTGATTGGGCAGCAAGTGAAAGCCCGGGAGGCACACCTGGCAGTCAAAATTTTCAAGTGATGCCGAATACCGTAGGAGTAGCGAAGCTTTGGCATATTTATCCTATAAATGCCAGTCAATTACGCCTGACCTATTCCGGACCACTTGGAATTGAACCTCCGGAAATTCAAATAAATGCCTCAGGCCATGCTGTGGATTGGAGTGTTTGGAATACTGATTTCAATAGCTGGGTGCTCACCTGGAGTGAGGCTTTTCTTCCCTTCACAGCATACAGGCTTACTCAGAAGGAATCTTCTGGATGCAATGGTGCTTATGTTCCAGCCCAATCGCTGGCTTTTGAAGTTCCTGGGAATGTGAAGGGTTTGCGTCTCAATGAAATTCTATTTGACCCGATTGATGACGAACCCGACTATATCGAGTTGGTGAATTGGGGTGAGAATGCTATTGATCTGCGTGGATTGTTTTTAGGGAGTTATTCTAGTTCTGGGGTCGGTCAAGATTTTGTCGAGTTTGCCCCAGACGGCTACTTGTTAATGCCCGGAGCCTATGTACTCATTACCGAAGGCGAGCATTTATTGGGCAAGCATTTTCCGGCTTATTCCTCCAAGAATACCCTGCTCGTTAATCGGCTGCCTTCCTATCCGAATAGCGGTGGTGGGGTGATTGTTTTTGATAGTATCGGACAGGTGCTCGATTCGTTTCTCTATTCGCCATCGATGCATAGCAGTTTGCTCGTTCAATCGGAAGGCGTAAGTCTTGAGCGTATCGATCCTAATTTCCGAGGACCACAGTCAGGAAATTGGATTTCAGCCTCTGCATCGGAGAATTTTGGTACTCCGGGATATGAAAATTCGCAGAGGAGAAAAAACGTAAAAACAGGCACCAAACACTGGAGTCTGGCCTCAGCAAGTTTTTCACCAGATGGCGACGGTTTCGAAGATCAAGCAATGTTGCGGTATGCAGACTTGAAACCGGGTTGTACTGCCACCATTACCGTCCATGCGCTCAATGGAGTTAAGGTCGGCGATTGGGCCAATAATTTACCGATTGGAACAAAGGGGCAACTGCTTTGGGAAGGCCAAGATGGTTTTGGAATGCCCCTTGGAGATGGTCCTTATTTAGTTGTGATAGCATGGACTGACCGAGAAGGCAATTCCCAACACGAGCGATTGGTGCTCGTGAAAGCCTCCAAGCATTAATGCTGAATCGTGAGCAATTGCGTTTTTTGTGTCAGCCCTTCATTCAACACTACGAGATAGAGGCCGTTTGGAAGGCTGCTGCAGTCAAGTTGTGTTTCGTTCGGGGCCAATGACGTTTTGAGTAATTGCTTTCCTTGCAGGGAGTATAGATATATATGGCGAACGTTTCCGGATTCTGGAATTTGGAATGAAGTGTTGGCAGGGTTAGGATAAATGCCCAAGGGTTCTGCATTCACTGATCTATTGCTAATTAAAACACCCGGCTTAAATTCGATAAAATGGGGAGTTTCAGGATAATAATAGTTGCCTTGAGACTGGGCCTTAACCCCCCACATCATTGTGGCACCTTTCCAATTAGGATAGAGAGAATCAAGCACATGGTCCAAGATTCCATAGGTAAGGTTGATTGCTGTATCACTGCTGTTATTTCCTGTTTCAAAGAGGGCAATCGGACTACCAAAAATGGGAGAAGCAAAGGCCGTGTCAAATACCAAGAAATATTTTTCAGCATTACCCAGAGCCGTTCCGGTGCTTTCCCACTTAAAATTCAGCTGGGTGCTGGCATTTCCCGAGAGACTGATCACTGATTTATTCACTGGGTTTATCAGGTCGAAAGGCTTGTTTTCATTGTCTAATAGACCATTCCATAAGTTGATGTTCCGTGTTTCAGTGCTGTACATCACTTGTCCATTTCCATAGGCAAGAACTCGCCAATAGATGCGGCGGGAGCCATTTTCTGGAGTGCGTGTGTCCTTCAATAATTGATTAAAGGTATTAAAGCTAACTCCCCAGGCGGAGTCATTATTGGGAACAGAAATACTGTAATAAGGAACAGAAAAATCACTGTCGGAAGTATCGATTAAGAGATCGTATGATGCCGCCGCACAGCCTGCAGGGCAGTAAGCGTTGGTCCATTCAAATTGAATGGTTTGATTTGGGTTTCCTTGGATGAAAGTCTGACTGAAATTACTTGGATTTTTTAGCTGAACGGGCACGTATTCATCAACAAATTGTCCGCGGACAAAACGAATGATTCGGGTGCTTTGCGATTGCTGAAACTCATAGCTCGGCCCAGGAGCGGCTGCCGAAAGATTCACCATCCATATCAAGGAAAGGGTATCACCGATATTAAAGTCTTTGCCATACAGTGCCTGTGATACACCGTTTAAATAGCTAGCCCATTGGTCCCCATCAAAATGCAAAACGCTGTCTTGAAAGGAAGAAGCACAACAGGTTTTGGTGATATTATCAATCGGAGTAGCAATGTCTCCCCCGATTGAATCAAAGAAAACACTGTAATCATAATTTACGCCCATTGTTTGAGCGCCTTTACCACTGGTCCAGAATAAAGGATAATCTGTACTTTTGTCGCCTTGCAATACAATAACAGCGTCGTCTGATGGGTTTGCTAAATCAAACGGCTTCGTTGTCTGAGCGTTAGCACAATTAATAGTCAGGTACGATAAGAATAAAAAGAGAAGCTTTTGTGTCATAATTAAGCTTCGAAAATAAGAAAAGAATAAAATAGAAAATTATTTTATCCTCTTATTGTGAATTCCATTCGAACGACTACCTTTGCAGTCCTTTAAAATTTTCGGCTAAAGTCATGAAAAGAACATTTCAGCCTTCTCAAAGAAAAAGAAGAAATAAACACGGATTCAGAGAGCGTATGTCAACTGCTAACGGCAGGAAGATATTGGCAAGACGCAGAGCAAAAGGAAGAAAGAAACTTAGCGTTTCTGGAGAACAGCGCCACAAGCGTTAGTCGTTTCCTAGCTTTTGTGCTATCTTTATATTCGTGGATCGCAGGTTCTTTTTCCGTAAAGAGGAACGGCTATCAGGCGTAAGGTCTGTTGAGCGTCTGTTTACGGAAAAATCTGGGTCCATTTTTGTTTACCCCCTCAAGATTACTTGGTGCTATCATCATGATGATGCGGCACCTGCTGTGCGCGTGTTGTTGGCTGTTCCAAAGAAGCGGTTCCGCCAAGCCAATGACCGAAATCGCGTTAAAAGGATTCTGCGCGAGGTTTATCGAAAAAATGGGCATCCCATTCAGGAGTATTTAACTTCGAAAGAAAGAAAGATGGACATGTCGCTATCTTATGTGGGAGAAAAAGCGCTCAAACTCCAAGAAGTGGAACGGATTTTTCTTAGTATCGTGAACAGATTTATTGAGCAGGATGCCGATCAATCTTCTTAAACCTTTATTTAATTACACCATGCGTATGAAAAAGTTACGTGTTCACGGCCGCAAAATGCTGCTTGGACTTGCAATAGTGGGCGCCGGCGCCGGTTCAATTTCTTTTGTTGATGAGTATTTCGAGATCTCTAAGAACCTCGATATTTTCACCAGCATCTATAAAGAAGTGCATACTTACTACGTCGACGATGTAGAACCAGGTAAATTGATGCGGACAGGTATCGACGCCATGCTCGAATCTTTAGATCCTTATACCAGCTATTATTCTGAGGCAGAAACAGAAGATTATCGTTTTCAGATTACCGGTCAATACGGAGGAATTGGGGCCGTGATTAGTATTAAGGGCGACTATGTTATCATCAATGAGCCGTATGAAGGTTCGCCTGCAGCCACTGCCGATCTTCGCCCTGGTGATGAGTTATTGGAAGCAGACGGAAAGTCGCTCAAAGGTCTACGTACCGATGAGGTAAGTAAGCTTTTAAAAGGCTCACCAAATACCTCTGTGAAGGTAAAAATTCGTCGCCATGGTGAGGAGATCATGAAAGAACTTACCCGCCAACAAATCCATGTAAAAAACGTCCCGTATTTTGGGATGATCAATGACAATACCGGCTATATCCGGCTTTCAGGTTTTACGAGTGGTGCGGGTGATGAAGTCAAGGAAGCATTAATCAAACTTAAAAAGAACCCAGCACTTCAAGGAGTTGTACTTGACCTTAGAGGGAACCCTGGTGGTTTATTGCATGAAGCCATCAATGTGGTGAATGTATTTGTAGAACGTGACCAGTTGGTGGTTTTCACCAAAGGAAAGGTAACCGACATGAACCGTGAGTATAAAACCTTGAATAGTCCGGTGGATACTAAAATTCCTTTGGTCGTATTGGCGAATAGCCGTTCGGCGTCTGCCTCGGAAATTGTATCAGGAACGATTCAGGATTTAGACCGTGGTGTGGTGCTCGGACAAAGAACTTTTGGAAAGGGACTTGTGCAGTCAACCCGCCCATTGAAATATGGAACCCAGCTAAAACTTACCACCCAGAAATATTATACGCCAAGTGGACGCTGTATCCAAGCGCTCGACTATTCGAACCGTAATGAAGACGGCAGCGTAGGCACAATTCCTGATTCATTGAAAAAAGAGTTCAATACCCGAAATGGAAGAAAAGTTTATGATGGAGGTGGTATTGAGCCCGATATTAGCATTGAAGCCGGCAGGTATAGCAATATTGCCATTAGCCTTCTTCGCAAGCAGCTCGTATTCGACTTTGCTGTAGATTACCGAGGCAAACATGAGAGCATCTCTGCCGCTCGGGATTTCAAGATGAGCGATGAAGATTGGGGTACATTCTTAGAGTTTATTAAGGATAAGGATTATGCCTACCAAACAGAAACAGAGAAAGAGCTAGACGAGATGGCCGCTAAGGCAAAAAAAGAGGGATATTTCGAAGCCTTAGAGACAAACTATACTAGCATGCTCGAAGCGCTGAATCATGATAAAAAAGCAGACGTAGTAAAAAACCGCAAAGAAATTCAGGCCTTATTGGAAGAAGAAATTGCACGTCATTATTATTATCAGTCTGGCCGTTTTGAAATCGCATTTTCCCATGATAATGAAATTGCTGAAGCTGTGACAGTCTTGAAAGACCCAGCAAAAGTTGAAAAGATTCTTCAAAAATAAAGAAGGCATACCTTCGTAGTAGATTACTTGCTTAAAGAATGCCTGAACTTATAGATATATTCCTTCTCTTATTGGCTGGTGCTCTTGGTGGATTTTTATCTGGAGTATTAGGGGTAGGAGGAGGAATCATTTTTATTCCAATTCTTGATATTGTACTCAAGCAATATGGAATTGAGGAAGAGGTGGTCAAATTCATCCTTTCCAACTCTTTGGCGGTAATCATCTTTACCGGAACCTTCAATACCTACCGACAGTATAAGGCCGGGAACTTTTTCCCAAAATACATCTTGTGGACTGCCATTCCAGGCGTCGTAACGGTTTTAGTTGGCTCATGGCTCATTACTTTGGGCGATTGGTATAGAAAGGAATTTTTTAATGTCGTATTCGCTGCCTTGCTCATTCCTTCGGTCATCCGGATGTTGAGCACGCGTAAGGCACCCGATAATTTGAAGTCGGATATTCCACTCAAGAAATTCAGTATTGTTGGTGCCATCACCGGCATGTTTACTGCGTTTAGCGGATTGGGTGGTGGCCTAGTGATGATTCCCGGATTTGTGAATATCTTGAAATTAGAGATGAAAAAGGCGATTTCTGTTTCGGCAGGGGTTGTTCCATTTTTTGCCCTCCCTACTGCAATCTATTATATGATTCAGGTACCAACGCAGGTAGATATTTCTGTAAGTCATTGGGGCTTTATCTTATATCCGATTACCATTCCTATGATTTTAGGCACGCTCCTAACAGTTCCCATTGGAGTAAAAACAGGGCATATCCTGAAACCAGGAACCTCAAAAGTTATCTTTTCCGTTTTTGCCATCTTGGTTCTAATTAAGATGTTCTGGGAGACCTTTTTATGAGCCGCATATTAGCCATTGAAAGTGCCGGTCCTGTCTGTTCGGCAGCTTTGTTTGAAGAAGGCAAATGCATTGCGTTGAAGGAATCCCTAGAAAAGAATAGCCATGCTGAATACCTCGCACTATTTTGTGAAGAGCTGATAGCACGGAGAGGGAAGCCAGATGCCATTAGCTTGGATATCGGTCCGGGTTCATATACTGGCTTGCGCATCGGGACCTCCTTAGCAAAAGGTTTGGCCTATGGATATGGAATTCCAGTAATTGGCTTATCTGGGTTGACCTGTCTCGCAGATTTCATGCGAACAAAGCATCCTGAGGCAAATTTGCTAATCCCTTGCCTAGATGCGCGTCGCATGGAGGTATATCATGCCATCTATACCTCAGACTTGCAAGAGCTACAAAGTCCAGAATCCCTGGTGGTTGAGGAGAATGCTTGGAAGGAGTATCCTGAAAAGAAACTGCTATTTGGTGATGGAGCCGATAAGTTGTCCGGAGTTTTGGGCGGACGTAGTGACATTGAAATTGTTAGCGGAATTTTTCCTTCAGCCGCACACCAGCTTCAACTTAGCTTTCATAAATTTGAATCGCAAGCGTTTTTAGACTTGGCTTATTTTGAGCCCTTTTATCTGAAAGAATTCATTGCATTAACCTCTAAAAAGAAAAACCATGTTGGTTGAACAACTGTATACGAACTGCCTAGCCCAAGCGAGCTATTATGTTGAATCAGAAGGCGAGGCAGCCATTATCGATCCCCTGCGCGACACGGATGATTATATCCAAAAAGCAAAGGAACGGGGCGTAAAAATCAAGTATATATTTGAGACGCATTTTCACGCAGACTTTGTTTCTGGTCATATTGATCTGGCAAAGAAAACTGGTGCAGAAATCATTTTTGGTCCAGGTGCCGACACAAGCTATGCTATCCATGAAGCCAAAGATGGCGAAGTTTTTACCTTGGGTAAATTGGCCATCACTGTATTACATACTCCCGGACATACGCTTGAATCTTCATGCTATTTGTTGAAGGATGAGGAGGGAAAAGATTACTGTCTATTTTCCGGCGACACGCTTTTTGTTGGTGATGTAGGCCGTCCGGATCTCTTGGATGGAAAAATGTCCAAAGAAGAGCTGGCCTCTTTGATGTATGATTCGTTAAACAGTAAAATTAAGCCATTGGCCGACGATATCATTCTATACCCAGCTCATGGCCCAGGATCTTCATGTGGAAAAAACTTGGGTCCTGAAACCTATTCAACGGTAGGCGCTCAGAAGGAAAACAATTACGCCTTGCAAGAGATGAGTCGTGAAGAATTTATCGCCCAAGTAACCGAAGGAATTACTGCTCCACCAAGTTATTTTTTCGATGATGCCCGCCTGAATAAAACTGGATATGCCAGCTTGGATGCAGTGATAGAAAAAGGAAATACAGCACTCGATTTGGCTACTTTTGAAGCAAGAAGAAGTGAAGGAATTACCGTTATCGATGCAAGAATTCCGGATGAGTTTGAATTGGGCTTCATTCCCAATGCCATAAATATCGGATTAAATGGTCAGTACGCTATTTGGGCTGGAACCTTATTGCCTATCCATGAACCGATTTTGCTGGTTTGTCCAGAAGGAAAAGAAGAAGAAGCTGTCATGCGCTTAGCCCGTGTAGGATTTGACCAAATTCAAGGCTTCCTAAAAGGAGGTTTCGATACCTGGAAAAATTCTGGAAACCGCATGGATATGGTCATCTCAATAACCCCAGAAGAACTTGCCCTGGATTTTAAGCACAGCACCATCGAAGTGCTCGACGTGAGAAAACCAAGCGAATGGGATACGTGTCACCTAGAGGGTGCGACTCACGGAAGCTTGCAAGAATTAGACAAGATGATTCCTAACCTGAATAAAGGGGCTCAAATCTATGTACATTGTGCAGGTGGCTACCGAAGCATGATTGCGGCTTCAATGCTCAAGGCCGCAGGGTTTAGCTTGGTGAAGAACGTGTATGGAGGTTGGTCTAAAATCAAGGAGCTAGACCTTCCTAAAGTAATGCCTTCCAAACAAAGCGTTTAACCGTGAATCGCGGACTGAGCTTCGTATTCTTTCTAATGCTTTGTGCTTCACTTCAGGCACAATATAGTTTGTCGGATACCTTCCGCACCTATCTGAAACAAGAGCCATCTCTTTACCTTTCACTCGATGGAAGAAAATCTTTTGTGAGGGATCAAGCAGCCCAAATTGATGGACTGCGCTTTGGTTTAAGTTATGGAGGAAAAGTGCGCCTTCTCGCTGGAATTTACCGGTTAAAAAACACGATCAAGAGGGAATATGTATACGGCCCAGGTACTCCTGAGGAAGAGTTTCGCATTCAGTCGAATAATTTAACGTACATGGGTCTCACCTGCGATTATGTGCTATACAATAGAGGGCGTTGGAAGCTTGCATTGCCGGTATTTCTGGGCTATGGGTTTGGCGACCGCTTAGAGCGCAACCTACTCGGAGAAGTACGACTGGATAAGGAATTTAGGTTCGTTCCCTTTGAAACGGCCTTAAATGCCAACTTTCGGGTATTGCCCTGGTTTTACCTTGGGGCAGGTATCGGCTATCGCTACGCATTGTTTTCAAATTCGGTCTCCAAAGACTTTAGCGCCCCAATCTATACCTATGGAATGGGTATCGATATCGAATGGTTCTGGGACCGTTATTTACATGACATCATCAACCACCAGGGCAATAAGTTTAATTAGCCAAGCTGTTCTGGTTCTTCAGGAACACCGGAGTCGGAATCTATGCTATAGTGGTTCTTCACAAAATTGCACCAATCACATTCTTCCTTGCCACAACCATCAAATTCATGATTCATGATGCGGGTATAGGAGTCTTGAATCTGATTTACCACAAATGCTTGATCCTCTGGAGTAATGAATACTTTCTCCTTCTTGAATTCGCCTGTTTTTTTGTCGGGCTCGATGAAGTCGAACTCAGAGGATACCATTTTCCATGAATGACTCCGGTCGTTATCCATCAATACTTTATAGAACACGGCCTGGCGCCAATAATCTCCGCCAAACTCATCTTCAAATTTCATTTTCGATGGATCAAAATCGGGGTTGGGCTTCTTGAATTTTGGCTTCGCATTATCATAGCTACCGGTTTTGTAGTCTATCAGGTTAGCATCGGTTCCAGTAAATTCAATCTTGTCAATTTTTCCATTGATTGGAATACCGCGTACTTCAATGTTTTTAAAGGCTTTTTCTGCGCTCACAACCCGGTTCCAGGAAGCGGAATACTGCTTGAAGTAATTTGGTAGAATCTGTTTGCCGTACTCCATTTTTAGGGTGAAGTCTTTTTCGGTAAAACTGTCTTCATTCCTGCGCATATACCATTCGAAGTCGTTGAGCAAATCTGGAACCCCTTTGAATTGACGGTCTGGATCTTCCAGCATCTTTTTGAACATCCGTTCTAAAGCAAAATGGACCGCACTACCAAAAGTCATGGATGGGGACTTTGCACGTGGCACGCGTATGAGGTTGTCAAAATAAAAGCTTAGCGGACATTTCAGGTAATTGTTCAGATGCGTTACACTCATGCTGTACTTCTTCAACAGTTCGTGCAAGTAATCTGTATCAATTAGGTTCACATCCGGCAGATGGGCCTCTTGCAATACATGCATCTGAAAATCAAGGAGGTCTTCATCAGGGAGTGCAATATATTCTGAGCGCGCAATATGAGCGGCTTCCGCTTCTGCAACATAGGCCGCCTTTTCCTGTTCTTTGTCGCTCGAGTTTCGTTCAGACCATGAAATATACAGGTGGCGTTTAGCTCGAGTAAGAGCGACGTAAAAGAGTCGTCGATTTTCCTCGTCTTCATTGATTTCAGTTTTAGGAGCCAATGTTTCCGGCAAGCTGAAATCGAAATTCCTCCCTTTGGCTTTCCATGATCGGGCATCGCAACCGATAAAAAAAACGTGTTCAAATTCCAGCCCTTTACTTGAGTGTGCGGTAAGGAAATTAACCCCATCTACAGCATAGCTTACGCGCTTAATTGGAACTTCCAGGCGATTTTGGAGCATGAGTTCTACTTTTTCTAGAAAGCCTTTGATGCCCAAGCGCGTATCGCGAGCACATTCGTCTTTCACAAATTCAAAGAAGCTATGGATGAGCTGCATCATCCATACTTTGTCTGGAGAGGAAAGGGCCATGCGTAGTATTCCGCCGCGGTTAATGATTTTTTCTAATAACTGCTGAAGGGTGAGGTCTTTAGATTTTCCTATCCAGTATTCAATGTCACCAGACACGCGCTTGAAAGGGTTGGCATCTTCTCCTTGCTCAAACAGGTTAAGGTTTTTTCTGGCTGTTTTAGCCATCTCTTCGCGGAAGGAGCCTTGTCGGTATTGGTAGTTCTTTTTGGAAACATCGACACTTAATTGCGCAATATCAACAGGTTTTAGTCCGAAGAATCGGTAGTGTAAAATGGGATAAAGTAAGGCTTCACCAGAATGGGGTTTTTCCGTTTCGGCATCAATATAACGTAGGATATTCAGGAGTTGTTCCACCAAGGGTTGGTCGAGTACATTCATCTCCTTTTTAATATTCAAGGGAATGCCCAGTACTTGGAGGTATTTGCTGATGTCGGCTACTTGAGCATGTTTGCGGTAGATGACGGCAATTTCTGAAAGTGGGACACCCTGCTCATGCAGGTCTCGGATTTGATGTGCTATATGCACCGTTTCGTGAAAGCTATTATAATAGGTACGGATGATGGGTTTCGCCTCATGGTTAATCATCTCCGGGTGCGAGGCGATGAGCTTTTTCTCCAATCCAGGTATTTGCTTCACCAGACGGTCATTGTTTTGGTCGATTACCGCTCCGGAAAGGTCTAAAACCGCTTGAGTTGAACGGTAGTTCTCTGTCATCATCACCCGCTTGATGCTGGACTCATAACGTTTAGCGAAATTCAGAATATTTTTCACATTGGCGTCTTGAAAGGCGTAGATGGACTGATCATCATCACCTACTACAAATACATTGGGTTCCTCCCAATAATCGATCAAGGAAGCAAGTAATTCACTTTGCGCCCCACTCGTATCTTGAAATTCATCGACCAAATAGTAGAGGTAGCGTTCTTGGTAATTACGCAGAAGGTCTTCATCTTCGCGGAAGGCTTCGAGCACCCAGAGTATCATGTCGGCATAATCGTAGCGGTGCCGTGTTTTTAGCTTTTCTTGGTAGGCATGAAATGCAGCAGCGGCAGCCTTGAGCTTTTCCATCCTAGCTGTTTCTGCGTCGATGTCTTTTTGTTTGGGGTCGCCCACTTTTACCCCGGTTTTCGAATTGCCTCTTTTATAGATGTATTTGTCTTGAAAGGGCAGATCAGCCACATACTCATTGGCTTTTTTGATGATAAACTCAGGTTTCCAATCTTCTTTTTTCATCAATTGAAAGAGAGCCTTCAGGTTACTGGTATCATAATACACCTCGCCTTTGTAGCGCTTGAGCGGACTGGTGGCTTCAAATTCATCAATAATTTCGTGTAAGACTTCGATTTGCTCCAAGTCGGAAATTGGCTCAAGAGCACGGAGTCCGAAATAATCCAGATTCTCCTGAATAACCATATTACAAAAACTATGGAAGGTATGGATATGGACACGGTAGGCATCCGGACCGATAAACTGGAGGAGCCGTTTTCGCATAGCGATTGTGCCTGCATCGGTATAGGTGAG
>Ga0100380_10000489_pt1 | contig 44251 bp, 56 predicted proteins | sample CryGeymeta201504_FD_80417 | JGI IMG/M metagenome (GOLD analysis project Ga0100380, IMG submission 80417) | Groundwater microbial communities from Crystal Geyser aquifers in Utah, USA - Crystal Geyser metaG 2015-04 | ecosystem: Environmental > Aquatic > Deep subsurface > Groundwater | place... | reverse complement strand
TATGCCTGGAAATAAATGCAAAGGAAACAGGACTGTCAGACCCAGCCGCTTCTACCTCTGCTATAGGAGAGGAAAGCAGGAGAGTTGCGCATTGATAGCTTTAATGGATAGTGGTAGCTCCTTATCTGAATTCAGGGAATACAGGCATCAATACAGGGATAGATATAATTCAAAGACAATATAAGCTCAGGAGATAGATGATAGAAAACTCAAGAAGGGAGGACATCATCATAGAACTGGGACAGTAGAACATCAGAGTAGGCCTCGTGGGAGACAAGGTCCCCAGAAAAACCATCAAAGCATCCCAATACTTCAAAAACCCATCAACATTCAGCTCTCCCGACTTTGCCATGCTCATCGAGTAGCTCCTCTATAATATCTTCTTCTCCTACATCAACTGCTCCAGCCAAGGAAAAACAGTCGTCCTCCTCGAAAAGGTATACACCGACCGAAGAATCATCGAACAAATGGCCAGTATCATGTTCCGAAAACTGAAAATCGAAAGAGTGGAGTTAGCCCTCAGCTGCGTCACTCCCCTCTACCTCACCGGCAGATATACTGGCCTTGTGGTTTCGGCAGGTGCCAGCTCAACTGAATTCATGCCCATTTTTGAAGGGTTTCCTCTATTCACACATTTTCAGTGCCTAAGAACAGGGACTCTCAGTTTGCATTCGATGATCCGCGACGAAATAGCTCTTCTGAACAGGGAACTTCCGATGGACACCCTCAAAAAAATTACTGAGGACGAAATAACAGAAACAATAAAGAATCCTCACTGCAGCGCCACTGCTTCAAGTGAGCCCGTTACTGTGGCAGTCAGGGCTAAGCTGAGAATAAAATGGATTCCCGACAAGGCCAACCTCAACATTTTCTTCGGAAATCACGAAGCAGAAGAGTACAATATAGCTTTCACCTTTTTGGAAGTCCTCAATAGAGTCCCTGAAAACTGCCTAGATGCTCTCTGCAAGAATGTGGTGCTGGCTGGAGGCTTTTGGAGGATCAAGGGAATGCAGAAAATGTTTAAATCACACATATCTAAGCTCATTGATATTTTCCCAAAGCTGAAGACCCTTGAAGTCAGGAATAAGTTGAGTACTACCGTTATAATGTAGGTTTTGTCTCATGGAGTTTCAATCCGAGTGAGGTTGCTTGGATCGGCTGCTCGATCGGGGCTTCCATTCGCAATATTGAGCACCTTTCTCTGAAGAGAAGTGAGTACCTTGAAGAGGGCTTCACTGAGAAGGTAATGGAGGCCTACTTCTGCTCAGGCTGATTGTGTGAAAGACAAATAACATTCCCGAATATCAAAAATCATTCTTTTGTTCCTCTCGATATCTCCAATACTTCCTTTATGGCTTGGTAGGTTAGCTACATTTAGCAGGAAGGGGCGTACTATCCTCTTGTGAAGACCTCCATCCACTCGTTCGGAAGGGGCAGGCAGGTCCGGTGAGGAGAAACTGAGTAGTAGACTCCTCCAGTTTCCTGAAGGTTGAGTCCGTCTGGGTCCGTTTCTCCATCGCATATGAGCCCGACCGTCAGCTATAAATTGCAATAGTTCATTTTTTTGTCAAAAAGAAAGACTTCTGAGCTGTGCCTTTGACACAAGTCCCTATTCTTCAACTGCTGAAGGGTCAGCGTTCTTCCTTCAAACTTGTGGTCATCTATTGTCAGGTTTATGTCCAGCTCGACATTCTCGAATAGTTGCCCCTGCTGCTTTTTTGTGTAAAATGAGAACACCTTGGTCTTCCTGAGACCAATGTTCTCCTTTGAAATCAGGTGGCTTCCTGAAACCTTTGATGCCATCGTGGTCTGGCTCATCCCTCCTTTGGCATCAGCTGTCCATTCCTTGTTCAACCTCTCATCAAAAGGTCTTTTGCTGGAAAATTTAGCAGACTCAGCTCTACTTGCGCACGAAAACCAACTTTTGAGAGGATTGAAAAGCTGTTAATTTTAAGGCATATGTTTTGAGAAGCTTTATCTGAAGGGACCGTATTTCATATCGAGGTGAAGGTTCACAGGCTTCTTATTGAGGACAGTGTCGGTGTATTTAACCCTTTCTAGATAGAAGAAAAGCCTCCAGGCTTTGAGTTTGGGAATTTCGACAGCATCGCCCGAAAAGTCTTACTCGTCCCATATACTCCTGTTTCTTTACAGGTGTTCCTCGTCCCTGTCAACGTTTAAGGAATCGATGTTGATGAGGGAGGCCAGGTCATTTTAGACCTCGATGAGGCTATGTTCGGCAACAATTATGTCGTAGCACAGCTCACAGACGTTGCTGAAGCCCACCCTCCGAAGATGGCCTAGGTTGGGCGAGGAGGCTCCTCTGGATTTGATGTGCTCGACGACCTACCAGATGAGCTTGTTGGTGACCAGCTTCTGAAGCTCCTGTTTAGAAAAGGTCATTCTACAGAGCTTGCAGAGCTGAGAGTTATTATTTTTCTAAGCCAACAGGCAAATTTCATCGATGGAGCCTATGTCCCATAGCTTGGTCAAGTTTCTGCTTTTTATTGCTTTGACTTAGAGCAGCCAGGGTTGCCTTTCGGAGTCCACCACAAAATCCAGCACAAGTTCTATAATCTTAGCTGGGTAGGCTTTTTCTAGGTAGTCGACTAGGGACTGGGCCATTGCTTCATAGGGGTGCAGACACTTGCCCTTGAGGGTAGTCATATTGTATGAGGCTTGGCGATCGGGGTTGACCAGGTAGTGATGGGTTTGCCTTTGTTTTTTCCTGAACAGTTATTGGCTCATGGGGCTGTTGTTGACCATCTTATGTCCATAGTTTTTCCTGACGCTTTTGCAGGAGGTGGGAGTGAAGTACAATCTGAGCAGATTAGGGGTGGCAGCATAGGGCATGGTAAACTTTTTGATGATGAACCCCTCACTTCTGGGGACTATTTTGTTAGCAAATATTTAGTTGGACATCAGAATGGAGTTATTGAAGTCAATTCCTGAGATGGAGGAGTGAACGATGACTGGAAGCAGGTCTGTCTCTGACTTGTTTACCCCCAACCTGTCGATGAAGGCCTAGTTTGTGATGTTCTCGTCAAACCTAACAGTCCCCTTCTCTGTGTAAAGGAGACTGTTTGTGCTGTCGTTGAGAAGAACGACGTCGGGCATATTGACATTCAGCAAGGGCCCAGAGTACTATCCGTTCATCCTTTTTTCCTCTATCTCGACTATACTCTAAATGGCTAAAGGGATACCTTATAGAATGAAATGCCCGGTTTGAGCTGCTTGCAATCATAATAGCTTTCGTGGGGAAGACGGTGTAGGTGCTTCCCCTGAGGCTCTCGAAGGGCTGTTCTCGGGAGTATAGTGGGGGCGAACTTATCACGGTTAAGATGGGAGTCGTTGCTTTACTGGTGGTGATAGGGGGCTTCGGTGATGTATATTTCCTTTTCCATATGCATTTAAATATTTCTTTTCCATAGGCATTTAAATTATAGAGCTAGCGTCAGTATCATGGCAATATCACTCCTTCTCGAGGGTCACCAAAATCCGAGAGTTGCCCTTCGCCATCATGTTCTGGCTCAAGTCGACCAGTCTGAAGCCCCCGTGAGGCGGAAGGTTCTCAGCCCCTTTATAGACCTCGTTCTAATAAACAGGAAAAAGGAAGACAAGCCTTCCCTCCTTTCTGAGATACTTCCGAGCCAAGTTCAGCAAGGCTTCAAATATATCGTCTCTTTCAGTGAACTCAACCTTTCCCTTATCGTATTTTTCCCACTGCTCCACCCTTTGCTTGCTCATCTTATCATACAGTTATCTTTTGTAGGATTTTTCCTCCTCAGACAGCATCAGCTTGCGCTCCTTCTTGTTCTACCTCAGCTTCTTTTTCCTCTCCTTCTTCCTCTTCTGTTCCTCCGTCAGCTACTTCTTCAACTCACTAGTCTCCTCCGAAACACCCTACGAGCTATCGCTGAGGGCCTAATTATACTACCTTCCTATCTATGCTTACTCCTACTTTACTAACTGTCTCTATACCTATTTTACTATCTGTCCCTATTCTTCCTTCAAAGGGTACTGAATTTACTGTTTTTTTAAGGTCCTGCTCATTGCTCGAATACCATAGGGAGGGTCAGTAATGATAGCGTCGAAGAACTAGTGGGCGCTGAGGGCCAGTTTTGTCGAGTCGATGCGGATAAGATTAGGAATAGGGAAACCGTATTGCTAGAAGTTGAGATTAATTTTGGGCGTAAATAGCTCGTATTTTTTTTGAGGGTCATAGAAGGGGGAGTTTTTATTGATTCTTCCGACTGAGTACCCGTTGAGCACTCTGATATCCAACTCTGAGCCGAATATATGCGCTTTTTTGCTCGCAGGGGGGATCAGTAGGCTCCCAGTTCCGACGAATGGGTCGAATACAAAGCTGCCCTCTTTGACAAGAGCCTGGTTGCACATCATGAATGCTAGGTCGTTGTCTGTAGAGGTTGGACCGAGGTAGATTCTTTTCCTCAGCTCATACTTGTAGTTGAACTTAGCAGTGGCGATGTGATTTCGGCCCAGTTAGATCCCAAAGAAGACCTATCTGAGGGTCTTCTCGGTGGGTTATAAATGATGCTTCTGGTACCACTAGTGACGCTCAATCAGTTGGTACCTTATTCTTGGATTTTTGAAGTCAACGTGCCCCTTCACTCCCAGCTTTCCCAGAACACTGTGAATCTTCTCGACCTGTTCTTCTCTTTGTATGTTTCTGCCACGACTATTGAAATCGCACACTACCTTCTCTTATTCGTTCTTGCAATACTGTGACAGCAGCTCCTGGTCGGCATTTTCAAAAAGTTGCTGATAGTTGAGGCCTGAACTGATCAGGAGAACCATCCTGTGGATCATGACTGACTACCGAGAGACTTGCTAGAAGACTAGGTGAGGGAAGGGGTACAGCTGCGATGCTCTTAAAAGTTGGGGACCTTGAGAACAACCAGAGGGTAGCGTTCGAATAGTTTGTGGTTGACTTGATGCCAATGCTGGTAAGGCTTGTCCTTGAGCTACTATTCGAGGAGGGTCTCTAGGGGGAGTGGACAGGGTGAGAGGAGGGCCTTGAGCTAGGGAATGGCGAACTCGGCATATTCAGGGTTTACCGACAGAAAAGCCATGACTCTTTTCATGTGCAATAACAACAATAAGGGCCATACTAAATATGAAAGAAAGAGGGTAGCTGAGGCCCTTATAATAATTGAATGCTTTTAGATATAAAAATCGAGGAATAGAAATTTAAACTGAGCATCGGCAAAGGCTACAATGACTGGGTCTGGTTGGCCCACTATGCTTCCCGGGCCTATTCTAAAACAATATACCCTCAGGGAGTCTATATTCCTTCCCTTCTTTATCTATAGACCAAAAGTAGCTAGTTCCATCCCCACCCGAGGGAAAAAATATTCAGCTACCTCGAGCACTGCCAGCTGCAGCCTCAGGAGGTAACAGTTGTAGTCAAGATCCGTAGGGCCAACCACATATTCACATAGTACGAAAGAAGTAAGGACCTGCTTAGGTAGGATGGTAGGCCCAGGCCTTTGGTGAGGAGAGATATCTGAGCGAGATAAAGTACAGCTACAAAGTGTCAAATGTCAACCGCAAGAAAGATTTTTTTTTCAAGGTGGTAGTTGCACTTACCATCAGCGAGGACATCCGAGGGCTAATTGACGAGAAAAAATTCAAAAACATCTATTAACTGCACCTCCAAGAAAGACAGTAAGAACTATAAGAGGTAGGATAAGCCAAACTGACAGTTTTTTCGAGGCGGGAATCAAACTGCCCTACGGAACAGTCACACACCGGCTGTTTTACCTCCAGAGGTAGAACCCCAACGAGGAGTACCAGGAGCACGAGCTCAAAGAGCACAAGATAAAGGCATAGGACTTCAAGGTGAACATAGAGCCGAAGCACATTCAAATCTAAACCATAAACTCCTGGGTGGAATAGGACATGAAGATAACAGATTCCATAAACAAGACCCTTCAAGAGAAGGAGCTGTAGGCAAAGAAAAGAAACACAAACTCTTCTCTGTGCTGCTTCACCTTCGAGCAGCTCTGGGGTATTTTGTAGGCAGAGCACGCCAAGGAGTTGAGCCTCAATGAGTACTAGGAGTCCACGAAGCAGAGGACCAGGATCAGCATCGAGAAGTACCTCAACGACCTCTACTAGATTTTTTTCTACTACTTCATTGTCGACAACCAGCAAAGAGATAAAAAAGAGGACCTCAGCATCACCTACCAGCATCTGCTCCACTTCCTCAGAGACTACCAAGTGCTTCCCGAGCACCGGGACCTCCTTGCCTTCCTAGAGTTCTATAACTCCGATTATAAGATAAAATGCTTCTAGGACACTCTTGACCTCAACGTTCTAGGTATACGATTCCCACAATTTATTGCTGTCTTACTGAGGGCTATCCAGTTCCTGCAGACCTCAACCTTCATGATGAAGGGATAGACTTTCGACTCGGCTGTCTCCAAAATACTAGAAAAGGTGTCTTAGATCGAGAGAGAGGAGGACCAGTTCAGTGAGTTTAGAAGGAACATTCGGGAAAACCCCAAAATAATAACCTTTATGAGAAGCGATAGCCAGCAACTCAAAAGCATCTTCACTTATCATGCCCTCACAAGCGTCCAGAACAGCGCAGACGAATACTGCATTCGCAAGGAGGAAGTCAAGCGCATGCTGCAGCTAGCATCCATAACTGACAAAAATATCAACATCGTTGTTGATGAATGCTTCAGCGAGTTGAGGCTCAGGGAAGAGGCTGTTTTTTACTATGATTTTTTGAGCATCGTTCAATGGCTGGCAATGACTGTCATATGCAGCGACAAGGAGGGCTAGGAGTTAGACAACAACTAGGAGGAGGCCCTTCTTATAGTAGAAAAAATGAAATACCTGGTGAGCAAAATTTTACCTCCCTCCTGATCGGTTAATACCTTGAAGATGCATATTTATTGGTTTAACTCAGAGAATATCAGAATGCCTGTCTGGTCGAGTGCATAGTTGCCAGATAGTTATTGTTTTTTCTGGCCCTTGATTTCTGAATGCACTTGCATGAGCTGGACCTCGATAGACCCATGTTTAGATTGGTCCTTGAGGTTGACCGGGAAGCCAGCAGCCTTGATTGGTCGGATATTCGAGGAGCAAACGGAGTCAATGTCTTCTTGACCTCCTTCTCTACCTCCTCCAAGTGGGTCCTTCTATCCATTTCATACTGCTCAAACCTCCCAAAGACACTGCTGCTGAGCTGTTTGCGGAGTCTATACCTGTTCCATACATCTTAAGTCTACTTCCTCACATAGGGCTTTCTCCTGAATTACTTCGTGTGGCTTTCGATTGTTTTCAGCCTGACCATGTTGAGCCTTTCGACCCTCATTCTTTCCTTTTACATCAGTTCCTTATGTTTCCTGTCTGCCTCTTCCTGGGTGTATTTCCTTTCGTTTCTGCGCCTTTCTTCCATTTCCTACTCGATTTGCTCCTACCTCAAGGAGTTGAGGTCAGCTGTGTCTTTGTTGGGAGTATGCTTATCTCTAAGCCTTTTCATTTCCTGCTCCTTGTGTTGCTGCAACTTATCCAGTCTTTTGTAGAGAGGAGCTTGTTATTTTTGAGAATTGAGGAAGATAGTGTGCCTGTTGGTGATTTTGAAGGGTACGTTTTATTTTACCTCCTGTAGAACCTTCATTTTCTGATGATCCTCCTGTTTCTTTATAAGAGCCTTATGATCCTCATAGAGCTTGATGTATGGCTGCCCGTTCTTTTTAGGAGGGGAAGTGTATACTTTTTGCTTGGGAGGAGACTCTTCGAAGTGCGTGAGGAGATTTTATATCTAGATAAGCATGCTGTTACTTTACTGAGAACTTGCTGGCCCAGCCTCATTATTATTAATATTTAACGACTCCAGCAGACATACTGTGAGCAAACAATTACGAATCATTCATTTTCCATAGTACTGTGATTTCAAGAACTGAATAGGGTTAGTCACAATGCTCATTCCTCTTTCGTACTGTTTCTCGAGGGTCTCTTGCCTCCTCTTCAACCTCTCAACGTTAGATGCTTCATCGTAGGCGATCTGCTCCTTTGCAAAGGAGGCATTGCTGAGAGAGTACTTGTTGTTAAGAATCTACTTAAAGAGCTGGTGCCTCTTGATCTCCCCGTCATTGCACAAAGTATATACTAGGTCCATGTTCTTGTAATACTGAGCCACCCCGATTATTGACTTAGCAATAAAGTCCACCTCGTACAGCTCCAGGTAAAAGGTCAGGTCCAGACGAAGGTACCCTGGCTTGTCCCTTAGAATTCCTACGCTCACCTCCTCCTTTATAGTACTGACCGTGCTCTCGTCCAGCTTAAGTAGTCTCATTCCAAAGGGGCCTGCACAGAAACAGCCTGATCTCAGCTGGATTCCAAAAACATCAGCCAGGATGAGACTGGCCAGGTTATGTTGCATTATCTCCTTGCCTTTCAGCAATATGTTAAATGATATTACATTAGCCCTCTTCGCCGGATTCAGATCGCCGTACACGATGATCTGTGTTCCGTCCTTCGCCCTCAGCCTTTCATTGCCATCGTTGATGAGCTTCATGAACCTTTCGGTGTTGCTAAGCTAGCGGTGGTGGATGAAGTCGTAGCCGATGTCGTTTTTGAGGAGCTAGAAGCTAAGAGCTGCCCGGTAGAAGCCCATAAAGGGAGGAGTACCAGCTATTTCCCTGTTGAAGACATCCACATCATACATCACGTCCATCTTGGTATACCCTTTAACAAAGGTCACGGTGCCTCCTCCGGGGAAAGTCGGCTTGGCATTCTTGATTATGTCCTTCTTCGCTATCATAACGCCACAGGCCTCTGCCCCTCCGAGATTCTTGTGGGGGCTCAGGTATGCGAAATCTAGCTGGTCGTAGACCTTGAGGTTGAGGTCATGATGACAGCAGAAGGCAGCACAGTCTGCCGCAAAGACAATGTTCTTGGTCTTCCTTACTTCCTCTGAGTTAGCTAACAATTACTAATGACGGCATTAAGACTCCTGAGGTCGGTGAGAGTGGAGGTTACGTTGGAAGCAGCAGACACCGAGACTATCAGGTTGTTAGAAGGGTGCTTCTTCAGCTGCTCCTCGACCTCCTTCATTACCAAGTTGCCATAGTCGTCGCTTGATAAGACTTCGATCTAGTCGTAAAACTCTACCCAAGGCAGAATGTTTGAGTGGTGCTCGTAGGGTGTCAAAAAAACAACTGGCTTTGCGTTCTGCTCTATCTCAAAGTCTTTTATTATCTTCATGGCCTTTTCAATTGCTCCAGTTGACCCGCTACCAGTTGGAAGTGCGACATAGATCTCAGGGTCTGCGCTGAAGGATCTGAGGAGACTGTCGTGGGCGTAGTGCATCATTTATGTGGAGTATTCTGAGTATGGGGAGGGGTACTTCCGAAATGGCTAAACTAGGTATGAGGGTTTGCAGCAAACTTTTTTGCATACTTGATCATGTCCTCGACTGTGCGATAGGGCCGGCTAGTAGCAGTGTGATCCACGTAGACAGACTAAAGCTCAATGTTGAAGGGGGAGAAATAGCGAGTATTGAAGCCGATAATGTTCTATCTGATGAGGTCGATCTTTTAGTTGGAGACGTGCTCTCTTCCTTTAGCTTCCACTCCCTCCTGAATGGTCGGAACAGACTCAACGGCCACGCTTCCTTTGCTGCTTGTGGCCTCAGAGGTGATATTTTTCTGCATGTCCTTCTTGAGCATATTGAGCCTTTGAAGTAGGTCCTTGCTTTCGGAAGTGAGGGTAGACTTGCGCTTGAGGTACAGCTCGTTGGCATCCTGGCCTTCGGAGACTGAGGGATTGCTTTCGTTCTTGTTAAGATTCAAGGAAGTGAAGGTCGCCTTGTTATTACAGCAACTCATGCCTGTTGATTTAAATATAGAAAACATAGTCGATAATATAAGCAGTCCTACTAACACCTCCACAGGCTATCCCTCAGTGAATACTTCCTCGAGCAATAGACTTCCCGGAAGACCCCATTGACCTTCTATTTGCACCATTTTCAGTCTGTCCTCCTCTCTTGGTGATGGAAGGCAACACAAAGCTTTCAACTCTTTTTTATCTGTTGGTATGGCCTCCAGCCTTATGATTGAAGGGCCTTGACTAAATCAGGCCAGATTGGTGGTCCTAGTATCGATGGTGTTCTGCTCCTTTGTGAACAGCTCCCCGGGTTGGGATGGCATAGTCTTTCAGAAAGACGTCATCATTCTAATCAGAAGTTATGAGCTTCGACAAAAAATTGAGGTCCGCATTATCGAGGTTATTGTTCGTCTCCCCCAGCTTCAGCCTGAAGTGATTTCTATTGTCCTCCTTTTCTTTGACCTGGACTCTGCTGTGTTTGGAGAACTTGCTATCAGCCCTCAACCCTTATTCCCTCGGAATTTTTATCTTTCTGCTGCTAAGCTCATCTCTGAGAGCTTCCTCATATTTTCCGGAATGGGCTGTGAGTTTAGGGATGAAAACTTTGCCATACGGCGAAGGCTCTCTTCCGTGAGGATCTCTGGTATTGAAGGGTAAATTTAAGTACTTCAATTTTTGCATAAGTTTGTTCTTTCCTTTTGAACCCTCTTCACCGAGCCCGAGCTTTTCATAGATGGTGGGATCTGTTTTTTTGAGATATTGGAGGATGTTCAGAAAGGTCGGGAAGCCAATTTATCTTTCCCCCTCAGCTGCCTTCTTGAAAGCATTTATTATTTGATTTTTTTATATTTTTCCCTCAGAAAATATTTTGTCTTTGGAGTGAACGATGTTTGATGCCTTTGCAAAGGTCATGAACTTTCCCAGATTCATGGTTTGGCATTTGTGGCTGATGTTGTCAAAAGTGAAGTTCGGACCGACGCTTTGCTGCTGCTTGCAGTAAAACTCAAATACGTCCTTCAGCTGCCTTCTTATAAGATCCATGTTCTCCTGCTTTTGCCTCTCAGGAGGGCATTCAAACTCATTACTAGGACTCTGGCTCATTTATTCGAGGGCTCTACTCTATTCTCTGATACTTTTCTATACCTCCTCCTTCTCCTCCTCCTTCTAAGGGCTCTCTTCTTCTGCATGAGAAGCTTGCTATTTTTAGCCATTTTCAGGACATTCACCTTACGGTTATGATAATTTTATTGTGGGGGCTTAGGGGTGCTGCTCCACTGACATTTGTTCTTTTTCGGCTGTTTTGTGACTCTTTTTTTTGTCGTAGTGGACTGCGAACATATCATTGTGCTCGATGCAGTATTTGAGCATGAGGACAGCCGTATCTGGGTTATATGTGCCTTCTGTATTCGTTTTGACAAAGGAAGTGATGTTGTCGATGAGACTGCTCCTGAGGGTCTGATTGAGCTCCTGGTTGGTTTCGTACTTGCTGAAGTTGAAGATGTCATAGATGTAGCTGAGTGTGTTTTAGAGATGTGGCTGTTGTGTGAGCTGTCCAAGGGGGAATGACTATTGGTAGTGCTGGCTAAACTTTTGTTGGAGGATATCGGTGTTGTTATCGAGATAACGATTGAATTAGTTGACGTTGGAGCTGTGTTTGTTCGACTCGCTCATCTATTATTTTTTATTCGAGTAAGCACAGAGCTCATATAGATGACAATATGGTGTAGACCCTTTCCATTAATGTTTGAAGCTCTGATGGCTCACTTTCCAATTTGAAAAGGTATCAAATGTGGTGATGGTATTGATAGGGCATGTGTATAATTTTGAGTTAGTAATGAGTGACAGCATCAGCTTCAGCTCCAACAGGAACTCCATCCAGAAGTATAAAATCGTTCTTGTGGGAGACCAGAACGTCGGGAAGAGCTCCATCATTGCCCGCTATATCAGGAACGAGTTCGACCCAACAAAGAACGTAGTAATGGTGAGAGTTAGCCTACTATCGGTATCGACTTCATCAGCAAGAATATCGCAACCAGTGGCAAAATGATCAGGCTCCAGCTCTGGGATACTGCTGGCCAGGAACGATTCAAAAGTCTCATTCCCAGCTACCTCAAGGACGCACATATGGCACTCGTCGTCTTTGACCTCGCCAGTACCTCCTACCTAAGCAGACATGACCTCAGCAGAAAGCATACCGAAGTGGATCGACTTCATCAGGGAGGCCGGCAAAAAGGACATCAAAATATACGTGATCGGCAACAAGTCCGACCTCTAAAGCTAGATCCTCAGCGAAACACGAAAAACAGCATAGGACATGGCCGAAAAGCAGGCAGATTTTTATCAGTAAGTGTCTGCCAAGACCAACGCCAACATAGAGGACCTTTTCAACAGGGTCATCGACGACCTCCAGGCAGCCCAGAACAAAAAGAAGTAGACCGCCCCCACTACTCAGGCAGCCACCGAGGCAGAGTCAAACCATGGGAAGCAAGAGGACAAGAAGATAAAGCTGGGCTCTGCGAGCAGCGAGGAGCGTAAAGAGGGGGGCTGGGCCAACTGCTGTCAAAGGTGATGATCGTGTTTTTAACAGGCCTGATGACCTATTCACAACTCAGTCAACTCTAGCCATTATCGGTTTCATAAATCTTAAACATCAAACTCGTTCAACATAGTCATATCTTATCAGTAGAAAATGCTCAGGATGGAGGTCTGGACATTCTCGACACTCACACTCATAGGAATGAGGTTGTTCTTGCTGGCAGATATCAGCTAGCGGGTCGGGACTCCAGGCAGTCTTCTTGAACTCTCAACCTTCTCTTCTTCCTCCTCCACCTGCATGGACAACTGATCGGAACTTTAGTTCATAGGAAGTCTTATGGCCTCACAGTTGCCCTCCTAATCGAACATGTTCTGAGTGATTTTCTCAGACTCCACCTTCCTTAGGCTGTTTGCTGACACTTATTTTTGGCTCGGGTAGAAGAAGGCTCTTGGAGGCTTATTTACCCTTTTGGCCTTCTGCTCTGAGTCAGCCTCCTCCTAGGAATCGTTGTTTTTCTTTTTTTTCTTCTCAGGTTTTCTCTTAATGTCAGAGAGGGCGTCTCTGTCGTTGGCGGTGAAGCATTCATGATGGAAGTAGCTTTCCTGGCTATTTTACCGTATTTTGTGGAAGTTATACATGTTGAGCTGTCTGACGAAGGAAGAGTAGTTGCTGTGTTTGAAGTAGCGGGGAAGGACTGTCTTTGCGAAGGCCTCCTAGTTGAGGATGATAAAGCCGATTCCTGAAGGGGCCCATCTGATGCAATCGCTGTGCTAGCAATTCTGGATACAGAAAGGAGTACGTTCAGAAGTTCATAGGTTTTTTTGAGGAAGGTCGAGACCGTTCTGCTTTTTCTTTTTTCTTCGGAAGGGCAGACAAGTGACTTCATAGCGTAGAAAGTTCAATTAATAGAAATTCGATTTATATTTAAACAGAAAAAACAATTGAAATAAAATAAGAGATGCTTGTGCCCTTCCCTCCTTTTTGTTGCTCCTCTAACAGACCCACCTTTATTATTTATTGGATATATTGTGATTTCATGAAGTACTATCCTCTAGCCATACTCATCCTCACACTTTCTCTCCTCTATCCCGGGTAATCAACCAGACTCACCTTCTACGTTGACCACAAGGTTGAGCAGCCTCTCGATTACGTTGAAATCAACGCTGTTGTAAAGGCCAGTGGGGAAAGTTTGGACCAATCCATCTAAGAAGCAGCAGGGACCATCCACAATATTGAGTCTCTGGTTGACGGCTATTGTAAGACATACACTCCTAAAAAGGAGCAAAAGAAGGAATGCTCCTAAATGATTGAGGTGTCTCCCTACAGCATCAAGCCTCAGTATGAACTGCTCAAGAAAAAAGAGCTCTTCAGCGGTATTTCCCTCTATAGATAGGTTTTGTTGTCGCACACGAGATTTTCTTGAGGGTGAAGGAAACAGAAGGATTTGGAAAGCTAGTCGACGATATCATGAAAATCGGGGTCAACAAAATAAACTCTCTTGAGTGGAAGCCCAAAGAAGTAACTGTTGGTTGAGTCAGGAAGTCAGCGGGTAGGAGATAGCTCTCGTATAGGGCACCGAACAGGCCCACTAAATATGCAAAAAAATAGGCTCCAAGTTAGCAAAGATCATTACTGTCCAGGAAGTCACCGATTTCGGAGAAGACGAGGAGGAAGAGGAAGGGGAAGAGGAGAAGGAGAAGGAGTAGGAGTAGGATGATGAGTAGGAGGAATAACCTCTAGACATTAAGGACGATATAGCATATTACAAGTTTGTGGTAGAATGCCACCGTAGCAAGTCCCTGTGATTCACTTATTTTATAGACTTCACCTGGCAGATGCCATCTTATGACTGCTAAATATAACATACTTATGCACTGATTAGGCTTATATTCAAATGTTGCTGTGAGCAGAACATGGACCCCCTACTCGCACCAGAATAAATATATGAACTCGACACCTTCACCCTCGAATAAAAAATAGAAGAGCTCTAAAACCATCCCTCGAAAGATCTCTACCTGGAAATCCTTAAAATGGCAAAGCTCTAGCTCATCGACAGATTATAGACGGAGGAATTTGGCAGACTCCTAGCTAACGGGTACTTCAAACTCGACATCGATTTCAGCCTTCCACCCATCCTTCCTTCTAAAGCCAAGCAACCTCCAAAAGCGTCTCTGAACCGGAAATAAATTTCTGCTCAAATGCAAACGCAACTTGTTCCTGGAAAATCATTCTTGACTATCGGCAAACCAGCAGTCAGCCACCACTACAAGCCCAAGCCTAAGCCTCGCTCAAAGGAGGCATAACCGACAAAGAAACCCAAGCAGTTCCTAAAGGCTAAAAAATGGAGTGTTTCTAAACCCAAAATAAGGGCCTCAATCCAGCAGAGTGAATAAATTATGAGGAATTCAGAAGCCAATGGACCCCGTCTTTATGAAAAAATAATGGTAGTTTCGGATATGCCTTTCCAAACGAGAGAGGAAGCTCAGAGATTGCCTGAACCTCTTGTAAAGGAAGAATTCAGTTTGAAAGATAAACTGAAAAGGGAGGTGGAACAGATGAAGGTTCAATACAGGGAAAATGATGCCTACGATGATATGAAGGTCGTCAAAATGATTCCCCTGAATTTGAAAGAGGAATAAGACAAATACCTGGAAATGTAGTAAGAAGCATAGCCAGAATCTATGGCAAATGAAATTCCTTCTGTTACTGAGTAAGTCAAAAATCAGCCTTCCTCGTTGTAAGTGCAAGAAAAAGAAGAGTATGCCGAGATTTGTTCAAACTATCTCAGAGGAAATGAATATTGTATGGACTCCCCTATTTCTCTTGAATAAGTTCCTCATCCTTAGAAGAAAGAATAGTCATTCGAGAGTTTTTAAGATCATCAACCTCAACTCTATTAAAATGCCGAAAAAGATTCTGTCTTATCGTTTTAAAGGTCTCCTGTTCCCTCAAAGGAATAAAAATTCTAGGCCCTAACTCCCAGGATTTCCGAAAAGTACCTCACCATCCAAAAGGAGTCCCTTCGAAGCAGTCTCTATCAGCAAACTATGACTGAAGATACAGCCAAACGCCAAGAGGATGCCAAATAGATTCAGGGACTGAGCAAGGAGCTGAAATCACGAAGTTTAAAGAATTTTACAAAGAAAGTGATTCCCTCATTCAGAAAAGACCCGTAGTCCAACAGGTATACCTCCAATATCAGACAAACATTCGCTCATCCCGTCGAATCAGAACAGGAGCTTAGGACCTCCCTCTATTAGGCAAAGTTCGGGAAGGCCCCTATGCCCAAAATTAAGTACTCAAAGGTAGAGCAAGCCAGTAAGCCAATTCAGGCAGCCTGCAATACTTTTCCTTACCACTAAGTGATTCCCTCCTTCAGTAAGCTTTTTCCTCACTCCAAAAACCTCTTAGTGACTTTAAGGGTTGTATAGGAAAATTTATGTCAGCATTTCAGCAAAAACGTCAACTAGAAAAGCATAAGTGAAGAATCTCGCAGGCTTTCGACTGAAAACGATCTAACTTTCAAGATAGTATACGAGAGCGAGAAGGCAAGGAAGTACAGTCAGCTCTTCAGGATCAACCTCGATTCCTTTTACCGCAGGAGTGGACTGATGTTGGATAGAATCAGGGGCCAGTTTGATGAACCTGAACATCACTAAATGCTCTTTTATCGAGTTGTCCGAACAAAGGAGGAGGTCTATGATATAGTAAACAGCAGTTTTCATCGGACAAAAAACTGGTACGAGCTGCCCCATGGACTGGAGCTCAAAAACTCATGGAATTTGCTTTGGACGTGGTCGAGACCTCAGATCGATTTCAGCGATCTTTTTTACTTTCAGAAGGTAAACCACTTTCTGGGCAACAAGCAACTGGCAAGGAAGGACCTTCTTAAGAAAAATATCGAGAAGATCCAGAAACTGGGAAGCAAGATTCGGCAGTACTTCGACATCATCCCCGAAACATTCTTGCTTCCGGGATAGAACATTCCTTTCATCAAAAAATTCAGATAAAACGGACTTAAGACAACAAAGAATTACTGGATTTTGAAGCCAGTCGGCCTCTCCAGGGGAAGAGGAATATAGCTGGTCAGCAAGCTAGAAGATGTCGTATTTTCTGAACCAGTGGTCCTCCAAAAGTATATCACCAACCCTCTCCTGATCGACGGCTATAAGTTTGACATGAGGATCTACGTCCTGGTGACAGGGATCAACCCTTTGGAAGCATTCATTTACCGCTAAGGCTTTGCTCGACTCAGCACTCAGCCCTACTCTCTCAGTGAAGGGGACATTGATAACAAGTTTATCCACCTCACCAATTTCAGCATCCAGAGGGAGAATCTGGCAGCTGATAGAAAGAGCAGTCTCGGGGAAGATGTCGGAGGAAGTAAAATATCTCTAAGAATGCTGGCTTCTAAGCTAAGCTAGATGGGGGTCTAGTGGTAGGCAGTTGAGAAAAGTATAGAGGACATTGTACTGAAATCCCTGATAGCCTGCATGAACGCCATTCCTCCCAATCCCAACTGCTTCGAGCTGTTCGGATATGACATCTTTATCGACCAAGACCGCAAATGCTGGTTGCTGGAGGTCAACTCTTCCCCCTCACTAGAAAAGGAATTCACCCTAGATCAGGTAATCAAGCAACAACTCGTGGATGACATTGTCTAGATAGTCAATCCTCTTAACTACGACAGAAAGCGGTTATTGGAGGTGGTAGAGAGGAGGAGGAAAGAGGCTGAGGGACTGAAGAGTTCAATCAACACAGGAAACAACTCTACGAGTCAGCTAAACGAGGACCTGGACTACATATTGAGAGGGCAGAAGTTGAGAAGATATGGGTAGGCAGTGGAGAGTCCTAATTTCAAGATGATAGCTCCTTCCGATAACTACAACAGGATAGTGAAAGCTCTCCAGCAGTACAAGATAGACCCCATTGTCAAGGTCACATGATGGCAGAGTACCCGAACAGTAATAATGATGATCATTTTCTCGTCCTTATCTTCTAAATGTTCTCCATTTCCAGGTCCAGTAAAATGTATCGGCTGCTTCGGTAGCTCTCCAGAACTCTCTCTAAACCACTCCTGCTGTCCTTCTCAAAATACTCCCTGTATATCTTCAAAAACTCCTCTCCCACATCCTTGTACTACCCCTGCAGCACCTTCTTCACATATTATAACCTGTCGGGTCTGAGCCGGCTCAAAACATCAGAGACGTCATTGCTGGTTTTCTCTTTTCCTGATGACTTTGCTTCGGAAAAGAAAGTGGTTAGATTGGGGCAGTCGTAGTGCTACTCCCCCCTAAAAAGACTATCCAGCACATTTGTGACCCACCTTCGCTCTGTATCTGACTGCAAACTCAGATACTGTTGATTTTTGTGGAGATGCAAGATGTGGGTAGAGGGTCTATTTTTCCTGAGATGACACTCTTCGTTGACATCTTAATTGATTCCCATGTAGACTTACACCAGTTTCTTTTTGACTCTGAATAGACCTCCTCCTACCGAAGACTTTGAATCGTGCCTTACTTTTAGTTGCTGGTCTAAAGAAATGTCAGAAAAGCCTGCGCCAATGCACGGTCATCCTGTTTCTTAAGTTTGCTCGACATTCTGGGAAGTTGTTGTTTGTAAAGATGGACATGGTTGCGTATCAGGGCAGAGGCATGACTTGCTATTCTTGGCTCTTGCCCTCGGAGGATGTTTAACTCTTTGAATATTTTCCGAAAAATTGGCAGGTTCATTCAAATTAAAGTTATAATTCAGTGCTTAGATATCAGGTCACTCCTAGATCCTTCATCAGTTGGTCTTGATGATCTAGTAGAGTTCTTCAATATAGAAGTAAAGCATCTAGTATGTGATGCTCTTGATGTGGTTTTGCTTGAGCTCAAATTTGACTCCCAAAAAACCGATGTCCTCCTTTGACAGGTGGATCAACTTCTGGAGCTCCATCTTCACCTCGTTGCTCCTGAACTCGTCACTGATGAACACTCGATTGTAAAAACTGTCCACTACGTACTTCTTGAAGTTCTTCTTCATCGAAGACTGTGTGCTCCCGATCAAAGACAACTTCTTGACAATGTCAATGAATTTGCTTATCGGGTCTTCACCAATCTTACTGAGCACATCGCTGTCCATCTTCACCAGTTGAGTCTGCCTTAGAGGCTCCTCGCTCACAGACTTCCCAATTACTTGTGGGTTGTACGAACTAGACCCGAACACTCTTGTGTGCGTACCAGCAAAGTTATTGTTGGCGTTGATTTTTTTGTTCATCGTAGCTATCTCTTCACTGAGGGTCCCCTCCTTTTACTTCAACTCGTCCATGAATACTGTCAGTCGACTGACGGTCAGTTTGAGCAGATCTTTGGCTTAGGGACGGTTGCTCTGGTCCTTGTCGAGGCAGAGATTAACGATATCAAGCAGCTCCTGGGAGTAATGGGAAGGGAGCTCAGCAGCATAGTCTCCAGCCACGATATTTTTGGCAATAAAGAGAGGGTTATTTCCTGAGAAGGGAGCTTTGAGAGCCATGATCTAATAGACAATGCAACCGAGACTCCATATGTCTGCCTTTTGATTATAGTGTTAATTTTGAACGATCTGAGGGCAGGAGTAAGCAAGGGTCCCAAGGAAGGAGTTGTGCATATTGAGAGATTGGGAAATTCCTTTGGCTAATCCAAAGTCTGCCACTTTTAGGTTGTTCTGACTGTCGATCATGATGTTCGATGGGTTCAGGTCTCTATGCATGATCTTCTTGTCATCATGAAGATACCTCAGTACTGACAGCAGAGAGATAAGAAACCTCCAAACCGTTTCCTCTTCAAAGTAGGCCCCCTTCTAGCTCTGGCTCTTGATCAGCTCAGAAAGATTGCACCCCTTGACAACCTCCATCACGATGTACAGGAAGTCGTCCTCCACAAAAGACTCGTAGAATTTTATGATGTTGGGGTGCTTTAGCTCTTTGTAGATCTTCACCTCTCTAAAGTATTAATCAAGCTCCTGGTTCTTCTCCTTGCTCTTCCTCCTCAGCTCTTCCAAATTCAGTCTCTTTAGAGCGTACTCGTTGACCCCTTTCTTCGCCAAGTAGACATACCCGAAGGCCCCCTGCCCCAGTTCCTCTAATATGTTGTAGTTGCCAACCACCTCCATCTTGAAATTCTTGTTCTTCATTATCTTTTCTATCCTCTCATACTCATCCTCGATGGCCTCAACTTTGCCAGGGTCCAGCTAGTTGAAGACCTTGAGCGTTTTCAAATATGTTTAGGGAGGCTTGACGAAATGTCCTACGTCAAAAAAGGGCCCCAGCAGTTCAGGAGGAAAGATTCTTTTGAATATTTTTCTATTCTTCTCTAAGGAGCAAACATACCTCAGCAACCTCAAAAGGAGGACTCTAAACTAATCAAAAGCTTGAGGCTCGTCTTTTTCTTCAATGTCATCGAACTTGATCATATGGCAGTTGGCGGGATGGGATCGAACCAGCAGTCCAATAGCCTAATCGATGCCTTCCTCGACGTACTTGCTGGATATATCGTTATCAAGCATCAAGTGCGTCAATATTTTGATGTTGTATATCATTTCCTTATAGTCGAGAGGGTCCTTCAGTTTGAGGCTGATGAGAGAGGGAAAGTTGTTGGTTTTGAAGTCGTAGATGACCTCAGTTTTAGTCGTCAGGAGCAGCTTGTAGATGCAGCTCAAAAGGGATATCTTCAAAAAAAAATTGTTCTGGTTCCTTTTCAGCTCGTTTATCAGGGTAGTTACCCCATTAATCCTTCTGAAGTTCTCGTTGAATTGCCTGTTCTATAGCAAGTCCTTTATGATGTGGATCAGTTTTGGCTTGTGGGCAGGTTCTAGCCTTTCCAGAGCGAACACTAGCCTCCCCACATACCACACCTCGTCAAATACTTCATTGATCCCTTTTGCCACCAGCTCTCTGGTGATCTCCAAAATGACCTTTGTGGCTTCAGGGTTGTTCATAACCAGCAGGTCCATTATCTTGCAAAACATCTCGTGTGTTATCAGCTTCGGGTTGATCTCTATGAATCTCAGATGGAGAGCCAAAATCTATATGAGGACTGGAGGGGTGTTCGTGATCTCTGGCATCATCTCATTGATCTGTAGCAGAAACTACTCCTCGAGATAGGCTCGATATTATGGAGGCTTGGTACACAGTCTCAGCAGTTGCAGAGGCTTGAACTGCAGTTGGGAAGAGTCAGTTTTTGCTATTTTTTGTATAAGGGCTATTAGCTGGGCTATATGTTGTGCCATTTATTTAGGGAAGTGCCCTTCTCTATGCTTAATGAAGAACTGATCGATGAGCTTGTTTTATTCAGGGTCTCCCTTAAACTGTTGATGGTGGGTGAAGTGTTGAATGAGCTGGCTGCATTAGTTTTTCGGGCCTTACATTATCTAAAATCAAATGTGTTTGACAACCAAGTCAGCTGTTCACATTAATTAAATCAGATGGATAGGTACAGATATAGGGGGCATTGATCATTTTTGGACATACTTCCTGGGACGGATAGACAGGAACTCTTCGACTGTGTCCTGAGTGATCTTCTTTCTGGCCTACTGATGGTCAGCCACAAATTTCTGAAGGACCTTGATAAGAATCTTCTTTATCTAACCCGTCAGCATCTTCCCAGTGCTGTATTTCTCGGCAATGACCTCCAACTATTTCTCATCCTCCATGAAAAACCTCAAATATTGGTACGAAATGTCAATAGACAAGTCAGCTCCAAACTGCTCCTGCTCCTCCTTTGTCGCCTTTCCTCCACTGAAAGCATGTTTCTTTATCTTATTTTCAATATCCTTTGCCTTGTCTGTCATGAAAATGCCTGACTGAGGAATTGATCCTGACATCTTGCCGTTGAAGCCCTGAAGAGAGGGGAAAAACTTGTTATAGAGCCCAGCAGGTTTAGGAGCCTTTAGCCTTGCGCATACGTCTCTGGTCATTCTGAAATAAGGATCTTGATCGATTCCGCAAGGAATAAGACAGGGAATATTTTTATCCCCAAAAATGTGGGGGAAGCTACTGGAGAGGCAAGGAGCAGCCTGAATGGCAGGATAGGAAGCTTTTCCTGAGCAGTCCGAAAACTCAAGTCCAAAGATGGCCTTAAGAGTGGTGAGGTTTATATGTCTCTGGAAACGGCAGACATTGGGATACATGTGTCCCATGTATCGAGAGTTGAGACAGATGAAGGTCTTTTCAGGATCAAACCCTAACGCCAGGATGTCTTTGATGTTTTAGTAGGCAAGCCTGGTGAAGTCTTCCAAATCCTCTCCGTCACTTTTGTAGAAATACTTTTAGTCATCAGTGATTTGGATGATGAATGGTACGTCAAAGACCTCCTGCATCCATTTGCAGAAGATGAAGGGTAGCATGTGTCCCAAATGCAGGGCTTAAGAGGAAGGCCCTCGACCCGTATAAAGGTAGAACGCTGGTTTGCTGGGATCCCTGAGTAATCTTAAAAGTACTTGTTGTTCTCATAGGCGTTGAGGATCAGCTAGAGATCTCGATGAGAGAAAAATATGCCTCTTCGGAGGAAGTAGTGAGCAGGCTTTCCAGTTAACTTTTATATTCTTTCGATGTGCGCACTTGTGAGGGGGTAGCAGCCAAACTTTTCAATTAATTTATTGTAGTCAATTTCCTTATTGGTTGAGTTGGTGACTCCATTGACACCGACATTGAATTCCTCCTCGGCCTCAGGTTTACCCTCCTCCATTTTATTGGGCTATCCAACAGCCTCAACTGGCTTTTCCTCTTGAGTGGGCTCCATATGGCAATTACGTATAAATTAAATGATATTTCTTTTATGAATAAAATGAATGAGATCATATTTATGCTTATAAAATCCGACCATTGCTGAGATGTGTCTTTTGAAATTGTGTTTTTATACTCGAGTTAACCTTATCTCAATAAAAACTGTAGGTTCAGAATAAAAATTATTAGATTTCAAAATGAGCGAATAAGAAAGAAAAACAAGAGTCAGCACAGCCATGAGAGCCACCATCGAGGAAGGAGAACAGTTTGCAAAAGCACCTCTGCCCAAGGTTGTCAACCTCGACCAACAGCTCAAAGATAGCTACCCCGAAGGTTTCTTTGATAGATCAAATCGGAAAAAGTCCTCTAGAAAATCTAGAAAGAGCAGCAGATCAGCCTCAAAGAACAAGCTAGCTCCACCATCCAGCAGCAGAAAAAGCAGGTCCAGTTCTAAAGCCAAAGATGCCACTCGCAAGAGCACCAAGAAGTCTGCCCTCAAGAAGAAATCTGAGAAGAAAATGTCAGCTAAGAGAGAGCAGGAAAAGAAGAGCACGATCAAGGCTACAAGCACCATGATACAGACCTTGAAGGAGGGTCACAACTATCTTGATGAAGAGAAGGATGAAAAGGAAGAGGACAACAAACCACGAAGAACCAGTACCATGGCTGCCACGCTTGAATAAGGAACCAGGTATCTAGGAGGCAACAAGAGAAAGTCCAAGTCCAAACAAAGCCGAAGTTCATCCAAGCCCGCCTAATCTAAAAAAAAGAGGGGGAGACCATCAACCTCTCGAAGCAAGAGCCAGCCTAAAAAATCAGAAGTAAAGGGTTCAGTGATGACAAGGAACCAACTTAAAGCCGGCAGAAGCAAGTCCAAAAGTCCAGGAAGGACCAGCAAAGGTCGGTCAGCTTCCAGGAGCAAAGACAAGAAGGCAGCTCTTTCTAAGGGCAAATCTCAGAATAGGTCGAAGGGAAGTGCATCAGAATCGAAGGGAAAGGCAGGCAAGTCAGCAAACAAGGGCAGAATTGTGTCGAAATCCAACGAGAAAAAGCTAGAATCTGGCAAGAAAGGGTCTAAGAAGCAGAAGGCCTGAATGATTTCCTCCATCCGATTTTCTAGCCTTAGGAAGATAGCTTAGATTGTAGTGATAATATTAAGTGGTCCAATGAATATCCCAGACAACAGCAAGTTCGAGAGAATGGTCAGCAACAGACCCCCTGTCTCCATTCTTCCCACAGTCAACAAGCGACTCATTTCTCAGTTCACAGCCAGAAGCTTATTCGCAGCTGGAGTGTTTGCTGCTTTTGGTGGCATCTTCCTTTACAAATTTTTCCTGAACGCCAACTCAAGACCTTTCCTCAAGAGCAGAAAGGCCTTTAGATGGGAGAGCGACCCCTACACTGGTCAAGTAAGTTGCACCTACCAAGAGCAACCCAACGATGCTCACAACTATTGATTGTACCTCAATACATAGCTATCATCATAAGTAATCGACTCTATAGAACTATCACTGTCATATAAGAACGATTTGATTATCCTTTGAATGGCAGAAAGGACTATTCGGTAGCTCTAGAAAAGCAAGGAGGCCCTCCTGAACCAACTGCAGTATCTGACGATCGAGCACACCAACCTCTACAAACAGTTCTAGTAACTGGGATAGCACTAACCCGCTGACCTTGCTTACTAACTGGCAAACTTTCAGCAACAAATTCAAGAAACACATCTAAAGATAGCCCAATTGAATGAGGAATGTTAGAAGGCTGTTTGTGAGAGAAAGAAAAGGGACTGTGTGATCAGCGAATTCGAGGAAAAAGGAAAAAAACTGAATAAAATCATAGCAGCAGAGAAGACAAGCCTTCAAAGCATCATCAGTGGCAATGAATAGATTGAGCAGTCAATCAAGGTAATAAGAGATGAGTACGAGTTGCTTCAGGAGGAGATATACCACCTGGACACAAAAAAGGACAACCTGAAAAACTATGGATGCTAAGAGGTCCCTCCCAGCATTGTGGAATTGTGCATAAGGAAGTAGTCTCTGAGCGACGACCTTGCTCTTCTTGATGAAAGGAACAACACCAAGAGCAAGCAGCTCAACCAAATGTTCCTGAAAGAAGAAGCAGAAGAGCTAAAGGAAAAGATAGAGATGCTGAGAAAGAGGAAGGGAAGGATTGAGCAGCTGAAGAAAGAGAACCAGATACTTCTAAAGTAGAACGAGAAGCTGAACTAAGCAAAAAATCAACATGAATGGACCCCCAATCAATAGCTCACAAATCTCGACAACTTTCTTCTAAAACAGGAAAACAAGATCAACCAAGTACAAAAAGATATCGGTTCGCTACACAAAAAAACAGCTGACTGCACCCACAAAATATAACAGTTCAAAAAGTACCTCCGAAAAAATCAGAAACAACTTTAAACAGGCGACTCAGATACATAGCTTCTCGGTCGAACAGATCAAGGAAAATTCAGCATATTTGAGTAGATAAAGAAAGATATAAGGCGAGAATAGACAGGGTAGAAAAAGAAGCGTTCTAGAGGCAAGCATAGTCCGAAGTAAGTCAAGTAAGAATAAAGCAAGCCTTTTTGGCAGCTGTCCCAGGCCAAAGTAGTTGAGGCAATTTTACTGCTGATAATTTTGGGCTGTCTGGGGTGGTGGCTGCTGAGGGTTTTCCTTTGCAAAAAGTGATCATATTATTATCCTTGCACCTGATGTGAGTTTGTAAGTATTTATTATAAATCATGTAAAAAGTAGAGGCTCCCATGTAACAAGAAGATGCTCCCACCAAAAAAGAAGAGGCTCCTACCCCCATACAAGTTCTTGTCAATAATGACAGGAAAGCCATCAACCTATCTCAAATGGAAATCATGCTTTCCGCCTATAACTTCGATAAGTCCCTTAAACACATGCCCAAAACTATCTTCATCTATGATGTATACAAGTATGATGTATCCAAGAAAGCTTCAAGTGTGGAGCTCAACAATCTCCATATTTTTGCAACTCTTCTGGTCGACGATTCTCTTCCCTTGACAGCCACAAAAAGAAGATACAAGATAGGCCTTGAGGGAAGCAATATTATCCAGAAGACATCCTTCAAGTTGTTGGGAGTTGAATAGGAGATGGAGAATGTGTGGATTTACGAAAACAAGAAGGCCTAGCTTAGAGTGGTGGCACTGCCATTTCAAGATAACTTGGCAGATATGAAATGGATCGAGAAGGAGACGAAAAAGATAAATGATGAAGAGATATCGAAGAGAGGGGAATTAAAGGAAAAATGTCTCAAAGGAGAGGAACAGAAGAATGCTGAAAAGGAGATAAAGGTTGAAAAGTAAAAGAAGATGAATCTCTTGATGGAAAAGGAAAGATATAAATGGCCCAGAACATTCCAAATTGAGTGTGTTATCAATTCCTGTCTCCAGAAGACAGATACCATCAGTATATGTGGAGTGGGAGATATCGATAGAGGTAGACTTAAGGACCTCAACGAATATCTGGAATAGATTAAGACACTTTTCAATTTTCCCAAGGAACAGCAGCCTCAACTGATAGTTCACTCCTGCTCATAATAAACCAAAGATGATAGTGAACTCAGCAACTCTGCCGTATCGAGCATCATTTATGAGACTGAGGATGATAATAAGGGGATGTTCAAGAGAAAGGACTGGCTGGACAGTCGGTATTTCTGGAAACATCAGTTTGACTTCAGAACTAATTTGCTATCAACTAAGGTGGAGAGCAACAAAATAACAAATGAGATAAGCAGCAGATTTATCACAAGCTGGAGAGAGTCAGCAATAGCTTCTCTCGGGTGCTTCGGAGCTACTATTTAAAAGATGCTGGATGCCCTCAATATTTCAGTGGTCTCTGAGCTAGACTACTATTCTATCCCATAAATAGATGAAGCTTTCAAATTTTCTTCCTGGGAGTTAGAGCAGGAGATCACAATTAACCCTTTTTACTCTAAGGAAAGGCTCAAGACAATATTTAAGGACCAGGACGTGAGTGAGAAATCATTCAGAGTCCCTAAAAAACTATAGGAGGTGGTCTTCATCTTCTTCCTGCAGACTATAAGCAGATAATTTTTGCAAAAGTTCAATCAGAGGGCGTAAGCTTGCAAAAGGGACTAAACTTTGATGCTGGCTGAGTGGAAAATTTTCCTAAAAAGACTCTACGAACTCTGCTTTACCCTCTCCAGCCCCAAGGAGAAAGAGCTGAACCAGAAGTATTTCAACTTTGTCTGCTTTTTGATCAAATCCTCAGAAAGAATAAAAAATGTGATGAGACAATAAACCAGTATCAGTTCCTTACTCAAAAACACCCTAGAAAAGGCCTCCCCCAAAAAAAATATTGCTGAAAAATACCTTCTGTAAAACAGCGATAAATTTTAAAAAAGGGAACACCCCAACTACTACAACCTTCTTATCGTTATATTTCAAAAATGCCGTGAATCTGAAGCCCTCAAAAACCGGGCTGACATCGAGTGCAACCTTATGGCGCTCAAGGCCCACAAAATTGCCCATGACTATATTGGCGATGACAGAAAAATAGTTGAATCCATTAGAGACCTTGCTCACGTCTGCTTGGTCTACCCTACCCTTGACCCTCACTACAGAAACATCATCAACTACTCCTAGGTCGAAATAAGAATGGCCAAGCTTCTCGGCATAGTTGGCGTTTGCAACATCAGCGCAGAAATATACTTCAAGAATCAGAGGTTGAATCAGGCTAACAAGGCCTGTAAGGTGGCCAGGAAGACATACAAGGGTGATGAGAGGGCAAAAAAGCTGATGGAATGGGCTTCCATGTTTGAAAAGCAGCTGGAGTATGAGCTGGCTATGGAATACTATCGAGAAGCTTATTAGAGTGCTCAGACCACCATTGTCTGCCAGGATGTCATCAGAAGAAAGTTGGAATGTAACAAACGAAAGAAAAACCTTGAGCCGGAGTAGGTCATGCTTCCTTTCGAGAAATTTGTGAATCCTGAGAACAATTCCAAGGTAGAGTTCACTTCTCAGGTTTCTCTAGAGTCGACCTACCGAAAGATAAGGAAATCCTTGGCTTGGGATCCCAAAATGAACAGTGCTGTGTTGAACTGGGAGGAGGTGGAGGAGGGAGATAATAGCTATTTGGGTAGTTCCACCTATGAGATTTAGTGATTGCATCAATATGAATTATATTACAATGAAGAACCTACGCATGGCCAAGAAAAATCCCTCAAAAATTCTAAAAATTATAGAAGGTCCTTCTTCCAACCGCTATCATCACAACTATACGCAACACAACAATAGCTCTCACCTCGCCGAACTGGCGATCACCACCAGTCGACAGAGGAGCTATCGTTTAGCCAATCCTTCTTCAGGAAACCCTTCTCCTCAAAATTCTCAAAGGATAATTGAATTCAGCTCCCTTTAAAAGGCCAAAAAGGCTCGCAGCAGAAATTTTAACAAATCCGAGGAGCTGATAAAAACCTAAGAAAAGGATCCTGTCCACCTTGTAATGAAGCAGAGCATCGGGAATAAATCGAGGCAGGAGCACAGTCCCTACATCAAAGACAGCCGCTACAGAAATAGTGACAAGTTTCTGAACTTCAATTCAGTGAATTTAGGGGAAAGGCGGAGAAGGGATAGTAGATAGTCGAGAGAAGTTTTCAAAAGTTCCAGCCGCAAAAAGCACACTATTTTACGGGATGAGAGCTTGTCGGGTGAGAAGGATCAGAGAGATGATTTATAGGTGCTAGAAAGTGCCAAAAAATTGTTAAATGGAGGTGACTATAGGAAATCTCTCTTGGTCATAAAGTCAATTCTCAAGAGCAAGCCTGAACATACCGAAGCCCTATACTTGTCAGCTGTAAACTGGTACCATCTATAAGACAAGCAAAGGACACACTTCTACACCGAGCAGCTCATCAGGAGCAGTCCGGCCTACTCTCCTTAAATCTACAAACTAAAAGCTGCCTGCTACCTTAAGACAAACGAATACTCCAAAGGTCTCCACAATGTACTTCTAAGCCCATTTAGCTACAGTTGTGCCACGAATTATTTCCGGACGAGCCTGAAAGCTATGAGTTTGAGGGTAAAATATTTGGGAAAATGAGGAAATGGAAAGATGCAATTTCTAGCTACAGAAGAAGCTATGAGCTGACAGGGAATGTGGATATATTGGGGATGGTCGCCAGCTGCCATGAGGAACTACAGGATTGGAATGATGCCTTAGAATGCTACACCATCATTTTATCCCAAGGGTCTTGTCATGTCAAATACCTGCTCAGGAAAATAAGGATCCATCATAAAAGACAGGAGTACGAGCAGATAGTCAAGACCGTAGAGTCAGCGGGAGACATAGAGCAACTGCTGCAGGGTTACCGTTAGAGAGACGAAATTTACTACCTGTGTTCCTACTCCCACTATAAGAACAGTACCATTGACAATACTCAGAAAAGTACAGCAGTGCCTTGATTATGATTGATGAGGGACTCAGGTACTGCGAACATGAATCGTTTGCTGCAAAATTTCACCAGCTGCTCTTGATGATAAAAATCATTTAAAGGGACATCTACGAAGCTCACCACTTTCTATAGAGACTCGAGGATGAGCCTGAGCTCCAGGTAATGAAAAGGTTTGTTGAGGGAGTCATCAATCTAATGCGAAGGAACCATAATTAGGGTATCGCTCTTCTACTATCTATCCAGTCTGAGCTCGGGTTCAGATTGGAGGGCCCCAGCAGCCTCAGTAATCACTCCGAGCTATCCGTTCAGGAAGGTGGGTAGGTTCCTGACTAGTTCTGCAACTAGCTGAGGAAAAGTTACCTTCTTTTCCTGAGCTACGGATACATAGCCATCTCGGAGTTCCATACTGCTCTCAGAATGATGCAACTGCAAAGAGACATTGGTGTTCCCGCCTACTTCGAGCTTGGACTTACCTACAATTAATAGCTGTGTACTGGAGTCATTCTGCACTGCGACAGGAAGTTCAAATAGGCAGAAAGTCATTTCATTAGAGCCAAAGCCATCTACGACAATAAACTGGAGCCTCCTTTCAGCTTGTCTATCAATTATCTTCAACGCTTGGTCAACTCGTCCTCTGAAATATAAAGACTTTCCCTTATTTAGGAGGCCAAAGGGTAGTTTGACGTATGCAAAAAGATAGTGGGGAGAGCACCCTCCAACACAGCTGCTAGCCTGTACTACTTCAATTGTCTTCTACACGGGTACCTCGAGTAATGGAAGGAGGCTCTTGCCTGCATCGACGAAAGTATAGATCGGGCCGAGGACCACTATTGGAGGTATTACTACATTCGAGGAATGTTGCTGGCTTGCATTCATAGCTTCAAAGAGGCTATCAACGATATCACGATCGCAATCAACCTCTCGGGAAACACAAAGCCAGAGTGCTACATTCTCCGGTCGAAGTGCTTGCAGATTGAGGGGGAGGGAAACGAGGCCTTTCGAGACCTTCAGGAGTACATATGTAAGTTGTGGGTGATACTAGGTAGCTTTGAAGCCAGATGACCCTGAAGTCCACAAGTATGCAGGACAACTGCTGTTCTAGAACGGAGCATTCGAGGATTCCCTTACCGCCTTCAGCCACCAGCCGATCCCTCTCATTCTCTAAAACTACGATGCTTTCCTCACCCAAAGCAAAAGTTTCTTCTTGTTGGGAATGTTCAGCTAGGCCATTGCTTCGATTAGCCAAGCCAACTCTCTCGATTCTTCTCCCTAGGTTCTTTTTGACATCAAAGTATTCGAATTTCTCAAAAAGCTCACATCCTGTGTACAATTTACGCAACTTAGCAAGACGTTTAGACAGCGAGAGAGCAGTTGGAGACGACTTATGGAGACTTTTCTGAAATAGGACGAATCTTTAAGGTGTCTGACTTCTACCTGCTGAGGGCCACCTGTTTCATGTTGTAGAAAAAGTACAGCTAAGCCCTGTAGGCCTTTACGATCACCATAAGAGAGAAGATTATTGAAATATCTGGCTCCAATGTTTAGGACGAGGAAACTGCGGCAGAGATCAAGAAAGAGGTGGACTCCTTTGCTAACCAAATGTACTACAACATGGCTATTTGTAACCTCAATCTTGGGCAACTGGAGTAAGCACAGCAATCGGTGCAGAGCATGAAAATTCCTCTCGACCAACCGTACTACAGCGATTTCGTCAATTTCAAGAAATGGGTGACTGGATAGGTCTAGATGTTCAACAAGTAGTAGGTCTTTCCCAGCAGAAACAAGCTTTCCAACTATCTTCCCAAGGTAGCAGTAGCAAAAGAAAAACAGCCGGACATCTATCTAAAGCTATGTGTTCCCTTTCCGAAGGTTGAACCTCCAGAAATATTTCCCTCTTTCGATAGAAGTCTCCTCTAACGTCTCAGTGTCCTGAACGTCGAGAGAAAACCAGAAGCCCCTTGGATTCTAAGGTAGGTCAACTCAATCAAGTTTACCTAGAAGATGGAAGTATTCTCGAGACTGGAACTTGATGACTCTTAGAGTTAATCTGGCAGGAGCACATACAACATGGCATCAGTTGACCGTTCTCGTCTAGGCAACTCTTCTCACCACATTGGGAGGTCCTCCCATCATTCCCAGCTCAAAGTGGCCTCTCAGAAGCAGAAGAGCAGAAAGTACTAGCTGCTGAACCTCATTGAATGATGGTGCCAATTTGATAATAATAGATTGATAGTATATAGATATGGAGATAGAAAATAAGGCAGAGAGAGAAGCGGAAGAGAAGATGCATCGGTTGCTGGCCAAACTTTACATCACTCACTCCCGCTACCATAGTCTTTTCCCCAAAAGGTCAGACAGCAGACACATCCTGGACTGCTCTGTAGCCTCTGTCTCCCACAAGAGGAAAAAAATCAACGAGAAGCTGGTAGCAATGGAGTTTCTGAAAGATAGCAAAAATATCATTCTTGGCTATGACAAGACCTCAGAGAGAGGAGACATCAATTTTGCAGATGCTTCAGAACCTAAAATCAGTGATTTTTACTACAACAAACTGACAGGAGGGCTCGGAGGAATTGCCTGCTTCGACGACGGCAGGTACGTGATAGTTGCTGACAAGAAGGGCGTATTTGCCTGGGTGGACCTCTCAAAAGGACCCAATATCGACGATATCAAGGCAAACAGCATGCAAACAAATTTTGAGGGAGTTCTCGACATTAGCTTGTCTCCCTTCCAGACCAAGCTGGCCTGCGGTAACTCAGAGAACAAGTGCTTGATTCTGGATCTCGGGAAGGAGAAGATGAAGCAGATTCCCGCTCTCAGCAAGAAGCTGTCTGGCCATAGTTATAGTGTCAACTGTGTCAACTGGCACCCGTTCAAAAGTCTGGTGCTCAGCAGCTCTCTGGACACAAACGATATGGTTAAAGTATGGGACCCTTATACGGAGCAGCTGGTGAAGGAGATCAACCTGCACCACAAGGTCTCGGTTACCAAAAGCTACTTCCACCCCAACGGAAACACCTTCTTTTCCATCGGAAAGGATAATACTGGATATTAGTATGAGCTCAGATTTGGAGGATACCTCAATAAGTTCAAGCTCGATCATGAACCCACGGCCCTCGATCTAATGGCTAACGGAAATGTAGTGATCGGGGACAGCGGAGGAGCTCTCAATTGGTACGATCGGTTCGGCACTCTGATCAAGAAGATTGAGGGGAGCTCTGGAGTGGTGATGATGAGTTCAGATGCCAGCAAAACAATTTTGGCTGTTGCTCGATAACGCGAGCATACTTTTGAGTTTTACACTCACTCTGATGCTCTTGATCTCGAACTGTTTTGAAACTTAATACAAAATATGTGCTATCATTCGTCTGCTTCGTCCCTGATGTTGCTCATGAGGCTCTGGTAGAGGAGGTCATTGGAGTAGGGGGAGTGACTGTTTCCGCTACGTTCAATATCCATCTGGTTGCGAAGTTCCTGCAATCGTCCTTTGAGAGGGTTGCTGGGGGTGAATTGGGCAAGGCTGCGATTAGGTGGCTGGATGTCTTGCATGTCTTCTTCAGCCTTGATCTGGATGACTGTCGGTTTTCTGAATATCATGATTCAAATCTGATTATAGGAATGAGTGTTCCCCCCAAAGTCATTTAAAAATTGTAGTAAAAATTGTTAGGTATGCAGTTGTCATGCGAACACAAATAAACTATCAGGCTTATTATCTGCCTCTGCTCACTGGGAGCCCGATGACTGGAGTGTTCCCGCTGGCATCATGGAGGGAAAGCACCCTCCCATCGACATCATCGACATCATGTTGTACCATGCCATGTATTGCCCTCCCATCATCATGCAGTTGCTCCTGGCCAACTCAGCCTCCCATCTGCTACTTCCTAGACCATAAACTCCCTTGAAATTATCATCTCTTCTGCTGTCTGCCTCTGATCCAGATGCAACTGTGATAGAATTTTGTGGAATTTGCTCTTAGACAAACTCCTGGACATCCCTGACCGAGCTAGATTCCTCAGAGGATGATCTCTTTGTTCCTTTTTCATTTTTAGCCGATTTAGATGTAGAAATAGAAGAAAGTCTGAATAGATAAAAGGGTACGGGAGTCCGTCGAGGAGGAGAGGGTGGGAGAATCGAAGGCGGCCGTGGTTTTTGATTTTTCTAAAGCCATAGAGGTTGAGCTGCCTGACAAAGCTTTCAAACTTGCTGTGTCTGAAGAAGATAGGAGTGATTTCTGTCTTCATTTTTTCGGAGTCTAGAACGTCAATGTATTTTCGGGAGTGGTCCCAGGTGATAATCTGCTCGAAATCTGGGTTCTGGGTTAGGGATGAGGTACACTGAGTATTTTATCGAGTTTGGACACGAAGTTTCCATTTTTGAACTATTTCTGCATTTCGAAAATTATTATATTTGAATAGAATTCGATTCGAAGTTCAAATTAGGTAAAAAGAACTTCCGTTTTTTATCTGTATTCCTCAAATTCACATCCGGCATTCCCATCAGCAAACTTTCCCTCCCTTAAACAATCTATTTTCCCTCAAATCTGGATTATCAGACTTTTTAAATATTTTTTCCATGATCTATTTTTCCTATCGATGGCCTAGGACTTCATTAGTGCTAAAGAAACCCCAGTGTTTTAACCAGCATGCCATCCGCAGCACTTTCTTGTTGAGTAGACCTCTTGAAAACGAACTTGATTTCAATCATGTATGAAAACAGGTAAGAAGTTGGTGGAAAAGAGATGATTATGGGAGCCAAGTTGAAAAGGAAAGAGTGTTCTGTTTAATATCTGATACACTTAAATTTATTGACAGATCACTAATCTTCCACTTTCTGCTCCTGTTTAAGTCCTTCCTTCTAACCTGCCATTCTAATGACCTGACCCCCATTTTCGATGCTGTTCGAAAGCAAGTCATAAATCTCAGCCACCCTCTCCATCAACCCCTCCCTTCTCTCATCAATCCTCCTGCCCCTCTGAGCCTCTAACAGCTATATGATTGTTCCATCTATCAACTTTGAACACCTTTCGTAATTGATCTTCTCCAGCTTCAGTCGATCGCTAATATCCAAGGGAAAAGACTCTCCCACGCTCTGATTGCTGACTTACCCTACCCTCTTTCGGTCTGAGTCTAGAGGAGGTATGTATGGCGACTGATGCTCTTGCAGTTTGACCTCGATAGAAACGTCTTCTTTTTTGATTGAGGAAGGTATTCCAGCATGCCCTTCGCTTTGTGCTTTGTTGAGAATGATGCTAGGCTTGACGAAGTCGGACTTTTACTTCTGCTGCTTTTCCTTCAACACTGCTTCAATTTCCTCCTCCTTTGGAAACTAGTCCTCTTATTCAGAAGAAGAAGGAGCCGATAGCTGGCCATGTTACTGTGTAGGCTCTACTATTTTTTATTTTGCAAGGAATACAGTCATCTCTTTCCCAGCATTTCCCTTAGAGACTACTTTGGTCCTGAAATCACATCTGTGAGCCTCTCGAGCAAGTTGTTCCAGATTGCAATCGAAGCCCTGTTAAACTAACTGATCGATACTGCCAGCTGGGGTATTAACGTGCAGCAAGGCAAACCCAAAGCCACCTCTTAGGCATTTGACCTGTTGAGGGTTGTTGGGGATATTCTATTGAAGGAAGATTCTTATTTTTCTGAGGAGGGCATCTTTTGAGGGGTGTGGATGTTAGGGCGAAGAGGGCTGCTGAGCGTTAAGAGGGGTATTATGTTCCATATATGTTAATATTATTGAAAGACCTAAGTGTGGGATGAGAATGGATAAAAGGTGAGAAGGGAGCAGGAGGGTATATTTTTGAATGTTTCTATAGGTTAGTGGTTAGTATTAAGGTGAGCGGCAAAATCATACTATAATACATTGATTTAAATAGCCTATGAAGCTTAAGGGTGCCCGACGACTCTCCTACGACGACCAGAGAAACTGCATCAGAGAGTTCCTCCTCAATTACGACGACTATGATGCCAACTATCTCGACCCCCGCTATGCCCGGAAAAAATACATGATCCGACTCGTAATCATCCATCTATTCAGCAAGCCATCGCAGACGAAGAAGCAAACACCCTCCAGGTCGACATGGAGGACCTCTAAGGATTCTTCCGCAAAGAAGAGGAGCACTTCATGGTTGAAGGCTTCCGCAAAAACACGGCCCGCTATATTGACATCTTCTCGCATGTGGCCGAATAAATTATGCCCAAGCGAATGAAGCCCGTCGACCCCGACTAGGTACCTCTCTGACTATTAAGGAATTTCGCCACAAATTTGAGAACATTTTGAAGGAGCAAAGGAGGGAAAACCTAGAAACACAGAATCCCAACCTACTAGAGCCCAACGAGCTGATTCCCATTGCTTCCCACAAGAACTTCGACGTTGCTCTGGTCTACGGTAACAACGCCAAGGTCAAACTTAACTCAATTTCGGACCTGACTTCCGAGGACATCGGGTCTCTGGTGATCGTGAAGGCCATCGTTGTGAGAGCCAGTGAGATCAAACCTGAAATATCTGTGGCCACTTTTGCCTGCGACGTCTGTGGGTGCGAAAACTACTTGGAGGTTCTGGACAACAATTACCGCCCTCTGGATAAGTGCAATTCTAAAAAATGTGTTGAAAATAGGGTCAACGGAAAACTCGCTTTTCTCCCTGGACACTCCAAGTTCAGATCTTACCAAGAGCTCAGAATTCAAGAGACACCCGATCAGCTCAGAGATGGAAGAATTCCCCGCACTTACTCCCTTCAATTAAGAGACTCCAATGTGAAACAGGCCGCCCCAGGAGACATAGTCCTCGTCCAAGGAATCTTAAGACCTCACCGAAAGCTGTCCTACAAGCATCAGAATGACTTGGCTTTTGAGTGCTTCATATAGGCTGTCAAGATAAAGAGATAGAAGAAGAAGTATATCTAGATGACGCTGTCAGAGGACCAGATTGCTGAGATTGAGGGAGTGAGAGCTAGCCTTGAGGATTCCAGCTTGTTCAATAAAATGGCAGCCTCGATTGCCCCCTAGATATTTGGAATGGAGAAGGTCAAGCACGCTCTTCTTCTGCTGATGGCGGGTGGTGTCACCAAGGAAACTCATGACAACCTCAAGATCAGAGGATAGATCAATATTGCCTTAATAGGAGATCCAGGTATAGCTAAGTCACAGCTCCTCAAGCACATTTCCTACTTGGCCCCTAGGGCTGTCTACACAACTGGTAAGGGTAGTTCAGGAGTTGGTCTCACGGCTGCAGTCGTTGCAGACCCTTTCAGCAAAGAATTATCTCTCTAAGCAGGTGCCTTGGTCTTGGCAGACATGGGCATCTGCTGCATTGACGAGTTTGATAAGATGGAGGAGTATGACAGGACGGCAATCCATGAGGTAATGGAGCAGCAGACAGTATCTATCGCCAAGGCGGGTATCACTACCACACTCAATGCCAGAACATCTATCCTAGCAGCAGCCAACCCTCTTTACGGAAGGTACAACAAAAAAGAGTCAATTAACAAAAACATCAACCTGCCAGCTGCCCTGCTTTCTAGATTCGACCTCATATTCGTCCTTCTCGACGAGGCAGACAAGGAAAGAGATATTTCACTGGCTCGACACATCGGAGGTGTCCACAAACTCAGAAGAGGAACTAATGACTCAGCTGTTTTCTCCCCAGACTTCCTAAGATCCTACATAGCCATGTCCAAGGCCTTCACTCCCACCATCAGTGAGGAACTACATGCCATTCTGGTCAATAAATATATCGAAAAGCGACAGGAACAAATTGGCACTCTCAAGAAGGAGGAAAAGTACATCACAACTCGAAGCCTTTTGGCTCTCATTCGTCTCTGTCAAGCAAGAGTAATCATATTTTTATTTAGGCTCGTCTCAGATTTTCCAACTAGGTCTCTATGAACGACATCACTGAGTGTCTCGATCTGATGGAGTAGGCCCAGAAAAGTGTGAGCCTCGAAAGCGACGAACGAAAACCCATGCACGACTTCACTTCCCAGATATACGAGGTGCTGAAAGAGATGTGCAGGTATGCTGATGGCATGAGTGTGGACTACAACGTCTTGAAGAAACGCATTCTGGCAAAGGGCTTCACCGAGGAGGAACTGGTAGACACCATCGACAACTACCTGAGAATGAATGTTATCATGAGAGAAGATACTATGCTGACCCTCATCGACCATTGATCTGTTTTACCTGATGGACATTACCTTTATTATTATGGGTTCATGTGTGATAGTTGGTGATTGTGTTTGATAGTAGGTATAAGCTATCACCTCAGCTGGGCCTGCTGGATGCGGTCACAGCATTCCTCCAGCATCCTCAGCAAAGAATCATATGTTGTTTCTCCCTCCTGCTCCTCCTAACTACATAGCTTCGACAGCTCATCAGTCAGCTCCTGGATCATCAACCTCAACTTACCCTCGTTCTCCTGTCTCTGCTTCTGACTGGCCTTAAGCAACACTCTCAGCTTCGTTAACTCACTGTCGCTGTCTTCAGTGACTTTCTTCAATGCTTGAATGTACTTTTCTTTTTCCTGCTTGAAGTGCTCTTTGGATTAACCGATCAACTCATCCTTAAGCTCTTTGAGGGCTTCGTCAGTCAATCTTCTGTTAGCAGCATCAATATTTTAGAGTTTTACTCCGAGGTCTCCCATTCTGCTGGTCATGTACTGCTGCAGTCCCTTGTTGTAATGGTTGGCGTCCTGAGTATACTTTTGGATGAAGTTGTTTTTCTGGTCCAAATGCTTCAGTCTGAAGTCGGCCTCATCTTCGAATAGTTGGTTCAAATTTTCCTTGCACTCATTAGCTGATTCCTATAGGTCTTCAAGCTTTCTATCTATCAGCTGCTTTACAAACTGTTTACCTGAATTTTTCTGGTTTCGAGAGTGTTAGCAGTCTTGGCATGCTGCTTGAGATTTTGGGAGAGACCAGTGATATCAGAGCACCTTTCCTTTGCTTCTATCCTGATGGCATCCTCGACTCTTCCCCACTTTTGGTCGATAGCGTTGAAGCGTTCCTCGTTAATTTCCTTCTGGTCGTAGATTGACTGCATATTCTATTTCGATTTATATCGCATCAATTCTATTTATCATATCCCCGAACGCAAAGTCTACAGCCATTCAGCAACATCCATACTGTTACATCCACAATCATTAGTACACACAACGAATGTAAACATAATATCACAACAAAATTCTATGGTAAATCTGCCCCTCAAAGTTAATCGTGGAGGGAGCAAAAGCCGTCACCTCCAACCTTTGAACAGATGACTCCATTGACGCCCTCCCTCCAGGGCTGTACCCTGAATCTCTGAATTTTGCACCAGACTCTCTGAATCTCGATCCTTTTGCTCGATAGTGACGACTATCAACCATCTAAGCCTCAATGGTACCGTTTCCTCCATACAGAGAGCCATACTGCATGGACTTTTTGAGTCTTTCATCAAACTCTGACTAGAACATATCATTGACTTCTGAGTGCCTGCTATTTCTGCTGGACCTTCCTGAATTCTTTGATCCGATCATGTCCATAAGCGAGTCTTTTCTCGGATCAATGACGTTGAAGTTGGGCGACTCATAAATCTAGTCTTAGAACAGTTCCTTCCTGCCCTTCTCTTCTTTTTTGGGAATCACATCTCTGGGAGACATGTAGTAGTTGCTTATTGAGTCGTAGTTGCCTTTCTGAGATGGAGACCTCACATGCACAGGTCGGGACATATCGTAATACTCATTAGATTGTCCCTTCTGGTAGGCCATCAAAGGGTCCTCAGGTACATAGGCATTATATCTCAGTCCTTCAGCTCCATATATACTGAACTTTTCCCTCTCTCTGCTCTCAACATCCTTCTTCCAACCATCAGCAGTCTACAATAAACCTCCTCTAGGAAGGTATTGTAGCTTGTAGCTACTCACGTTACTTCTGGATAAAGAGTTGGGCCGTTGAGGTGAGGTGAATGAGGTATTTCTCAGGGGCAGTTTGGGGGAGACAGAGTTGAAGGGGCTCCTGTGCTGCAGATGAGTCAGTTGATCGTTGGAGGATACGAGTGGCGTGGGAGTGGGTGAGGTGGGTCTTTGGATGACATGGTAATTTTTTCGGAAGAGGAACTGCTCGTTATTAGAAATAAAGGGGTTAATCATTTGTATATGAGGGGGTGCTGGAGAACGATGGTGTGCTGTGTTGTTATAATAATTTTTGGAGATGATGTCTGAGTTGAACCTAGACACTCCCCCACAGGAAAACCATTCGACTCATTCATTCTATCTTCAAAAATATCCCAACCCCGTCCACACCTACCCCCATCCCACCCAAACCACCGTCGTCCCCGAACAAACCGAGTACCTCCACCTACACTCAGAAAGTACACCAGCACCAAAGCTCTGGTCGTCTTTAACTCCGATCGCAAGCACTATACACCTGCCTTCATCGACCCTCAGGAAAAGGTACATATCAGCTCATCTAGGAGCTGGTGCCAGAAAGGGACTCCGAATTCAAGGAAGCCTTTGAAGACAAAAAGAACTCAGACTTGATGGGAGCAGTAATCGTACTTAAAGACTTAATAATAGCTGGCCCCTAAGCCTTCGAACTGTTACTGCTATTCCTGCAAGGAGTAGTTCCCCGATTACCTTAAAGTACAAGGCCCCTGATCCAGCACATCGCTCACCCTGTTCACCAAAAGAACGTCGAGAGCAGCCCTCGCCAGGCCCTCATCGAGGAGTTGATCGAGGAATTTTGTCGCAAGAGGCCCACCTCGAGTGGATTTGCTGAGGCTCCATAGGTTCGCAAGCGGGTCAAGTAAGTGGGTGTGGACGCAGGTTGGAGGAAAGTCAAAGTGTTCGCAACAAGTCCGGCCCTCTCTTCAGGGAGGCCAGCACGAACCCCCCTCTTTCTTCACAGCCTTAGGTCAATTTCACAGACAATTGATCTTACTAACAAATGCACAGCATTCGGCCCAAGTAATATTCATCCTCTAACGAGTAACAAAAATACACCCATCACCTCCGACCACTGATATTGGGCAGCCGGTCCACCACCCTCTCGCTCCTTCCCAACTTCGAGTGCCTTCCTGAGAGCAACTATCTCCCCTCCCATTTGGCATGCTCAAGATCCAGTCGAGGCACCTTTGCAAATATTTTACTGTAGAGGTGTTCGAGGACCTCCTCATTGGATAGTACTTTAACTAACAGCTCTAGCTTGTCCTCCTGCTTAAAGTCCTCCAGTGTGCACTCTGAGAATTTTTTCCTACCAGTGATTTTTCTTTTAAGGTCGTTGACCACCTTGACAAAAAATTATTAGATTGAGCTGGCTTTATCGATGATTTTGGAGTTGACTGAGGACAGCTCCCGATGCTTTCTTTTGAGAAGATCTAGCTGTTGGTTGACTCTTTTGAGCTCACTCTGCTCCTTTTTATCTTTGTTCTCGGGATTGGCTATGGTTCTGTAGGTGATAGGGCTCATTGAACGCATGTACTATACCGAGTAGTTATTGCTGGTCTTGAGGGTCTGCTTTTCCCCACTGTGCACCTCTGTGGCAAAGGTGGGCTCTTCTCTCTTTTCTCTGTGTTCTTGAGGTGTCTAGTTTGGAGCAGCTAGCAGGAGTTATTTTATTTTGTTCTGCAGAGAGAGGATTTATCTCTTTTGGGTGCCGACTTCTCCCTTGAGGAAGCTGATCACCTTGTCTTTCTTTTCGAGGCTGGTCAGCAGTTTCTTTTAGTTGTCTTCTAGGAACTGTATTTTTTTTAGTAAGATTGCTAACATGCCTTCGTTCTCGTAGTGCTAAATCTTCTTCTGGTAGCCCTCTATCCTCTTCTGGTACTCCTTCAGCGCATCCTCGATCTTCATCATGTGCTGCTTGTATGAATTGACGAACTCTGTCTCCTGTCCCTTCAGCATGGTATTCACCTTCCCCTCCAGATTCATTGTGAACCCATTCAGTCCCCTCACCAACTACTCGATCTCCTTGACATTGTCCTGCGTTGATTACCTGGTACCTTGTAGTTGTAACTGTTGACTTCAGGCAGACTGATCTTGATTTCCTGATTGTGCATCTCTCCAGTTTTATTATTTTTATTATGGTCACCCTGGGGTCTAAAAGGCGTAAGGAGGTGATGAGTAAATGTGAAGCCGGGGATAACGGTTTGCTTTGAGGTTTAAAAGCTAGAGTATATTGGGTATAAGTCAGAATTTATATATACTTGATGGGATCAGAGCCACCTAAGCCGAAGGAGCCCGAGAAGACCCTTAAAGGTAGGAATGTGTTCATGCAGAACAGGTGAAGGAGTACACTACGGAGATAAACAAGATGAGGCGAGAGTTTCAACGCGAGTGCATGAAGCTGGAGATGAACGACAAGAAGATGCAGAAGGACCTAAAGAAAATGCTGAACAGTAACACTCCTCAGGTAGACGATGACTGATGCAGGTGAGCCGGAAGACGCTGGCTATGAACATCCTGAAGAACCAGAAGTTTATATTGAAATATAAGAACCTAGACGCCCAGCTGCAAAACACGATGTTCGAGTACTAGTTTGGTAAAGTAGATTGCAGTCGATGTCCACCATGGACCAGATGGCTAACGTCATGAACGGAATGGCCAACATCATGAGCAGCGCCAAGAATAAAATCAACATCGAGCAGTTCAACCAGAACATGAAGACCTATACCACCGAAAAGGAAAGACTCCAGCTCGTCAACTAAATGATCCAAGACTCCATGGAGATGGCTGAGGACGAGATTGACGATACTGATGTTGACGGTCTCATCAGCAACATGGAGGCCGAGGTTAAGGCTAAAAAGCAGAAGCAGATAGAGGCGGATATGATGGGAGAGCAGGAAGACTAGGCCATTTGAAGCGGCCCTTGATCTGGAAGCCTTTTGTATGGACTGAACAACTAGTAGCAACCATATCATAATTCTTGTGAAGCTCATTTAGACATTCTATGACCAAGTCACTCCTGTGCACAGCATTCTTCGAATAGCATCAATACAGAGTCGATCTAATACTTCAATAATATCAGTCACTTATCACCTCTCAGTGCTCGGTCCAAAGATACTTGCAACTTCCTTAGCTCACCCTCTAAAGCTTCCCTCTGTTTGCCCTCCCACCTCATGCTTACTAGCAAGTACGACTTCAGCTTCTGAAAAACAAAGTTTACCTCTCTCAACTTGTCAGCCACGCTCTTGTCGCTGTATTGCTCTACTCTCGTATTCGCCAGCTTCAGCAGCTTGTTCTTGCTCGACTCAAACTGGTCTCCCACTCGGGAGTACTCGGCCATGTAGCCCTTCAAGTATGAAAGATGCTATCGGATGGGCTTGAGGTACTCCTCCTCAATGCCTATAGTTTTGTCCTTTTGATCGAGAGCCTTACTAAGATTACCAACCTTGGCCTCAAGTTGTTCCTTGATCTTCTCGATGCCTTCTGACAGTTTGGAGAGTCTTTAAATCTCTTTGGAGCTGGTTCTTCGTTCCTGGTCGAGACTTACCTGTAGTTCTTTGACCTTTTGAATGAGGGCATTCTCTTTATCCTTCTGACTCTTTTCTGCAGCTGCTGAGTCAATTTTGTAGTTCTTTAGGTTATGTTCCAAGGCCTTGATTTAACTATCCTTAGCCTTGAGGTTCTTGTTGAGATTGTCAAGTTACCCCCTAAGCTGCTTTTGCACTCCTTCTTCCTTCTTGATAAGAATTGCATGCTGCTCCTTCAAGTTAGTCAGGCTTTTCTCCAGCTCGTGCTCCTTGGCCGACCCTTGTTAGTTTCTCTTGCGAATGTTCTCGTTTATGTCCTTCAGCGAGTCAATCTGCTTGTTGGCTGCATCTATCTTTTCCTTCATCTCTTTTACAATGTCACCGTACTTGTCGATTGTGGTGGACTTAGCCTCAATCTCCTTCCTCTTACGCTCATTCTCAGCCGATAGTTTCTCAAGTTGAGAGTTGAAGGCTTTTTTGTCGACTGTGGTGCTGTTGGTGAAATCTTTGTACTCTTTGCTCACTCGGGACAGCTCCTGGTTAGTGTCTGCTAGCTCCTGAGTTCTTTGCTCAAATTTCTTCTGCAGATCATTCACCTGTTTTTCCAGGTCAGCTATTTATCTGTTGAGCTTGTTGGTCTGAGATGAGCTGTTGCTGCTAAGCTCGCTGATGTTCTTGTTCAGCTATACATTTTTTTGGATTTAGGCTGTGAGCTGGTCGGTTGTTTATTGAAGGGTTTTGCTGACTTCAGCTTCTAACTATTCCAGTCTATTTATCTCTTCTCCCAAAGCTTGATTCGTTTCCTTCTACCCCTGCAGCTAATTTGATAGGTCGTTGATTATAGCTTCTCTTTATGCAACTTTTTAGTTGTTAACCTCGATCACTTTCTGCATCAGGTTGGCAATCTGTTAGTCTTGATGATCAGGAGGGACCTAAATGTAGCCTCCATTGACGGCTGACATGAATGCAGTCAATTGCTGGATGTTTTTGGCCTTATATTGCTCCAATTGATATCTGGTGTCTGAGCCACTGGATGTAGCTTTGGCTAGCTCCTAGTTAGTGAGCTCCAACTAGTTGGTGAGTTCTTCTATGTTTTTATTGAGTTTTTAAATGAGGTTGACTTGCTCTTTGTTCTCAGTAATGTAGGAGGTGATTTCTTAGTTTGCTTTTTATAAAGATTCATTGAGGAATGCTATCTAGTTTTACTTTATCTTGATGCTGTGAGACAGCTCCTCCCCTTCGGTCATGCCTTTCGCCCTCTCTGCCTCTAAGCTATCAATATAGACATGGAGCTCATCGAGCTACTGGGACTTATCCTTGCTTTCAGTTGCTAAAAGTTCCACTTTTTTCTGAAGGTCCCCTATTTGGAAGGAAGACTATTCGTTGTAGTTCTAAAAACGGCTCTCCAAGTGTTTTATTTATTTCTCCATCTACTTCTTCTCTTGCTCCTTTGCATCAGTCGTCTACTTTAACTGCTTTTTCAGATTGTCAATATCCCTGATGTATGAATCCAGCTCCACCTACAGCTCAGACTTCTCGCTCACCAAGTTGTCCTTCTGAACTTTGAGCTCTTCATGCTCATAAACTAGCCTCTCGTATTATGTTCTCCTTTATGTTAATGCAATATCCAGCTATGCTATCTTTTAGGTCAAACTGCCTGAATCTTCCTGCTCAGCCTCGATCTGCTGGTTCAGCTGAATTATGATGTTTTCTTTCTCCTTCAACTTTTTCTTGGTGTCTCCTAAATCTTCCTGGAGTTTTTTTACGCCATCACCAAGCTCCTTTATAGTAGCTTCAAGCTTACCGGTCTACTTTGCCTTCAAAGCGGTCAATTCATCTATCTTCCTCTACCTCTCACTTACAGCATTCTTCAAGTTCTATATTTATTTCCTTTGGTTTTCATTTTATCTGGCTTGATTTTTGAGAGCACCTGTCTTCTCTTTTATGGCCTCATCTAGCTCATCACACCTGCGCTGGTTCCTTTGAGAGATCGCCTCAGCATTTGCTATATTTTTTAGTTGAAGAGCTATCTCTTGCTCTAATTATCCAATTTTCTTACGGAATTTCTTCTTTTCCTCCTCCAGCTCCTGATTGGCAGATAAGGCTTCTTCCAGTTGCTTTCTTCTATCTTTCTCCTCACTCAGTTATCTGTTCAAGGCTGATATTTACTGAACCAATCCTTCCTTTGAGAATTACAACTCTTCACACTTTCTCTTC